>Ga0209573_1001745_pt1 | contig 31274 bp, 22 predicted proteins | sample TNRBio252014_DNA_FD_185870 | JGI IMG/M metagenome (GOLD analysis project Ga0209573, IMG submission 185870) | Wastewater treatment Type I Accumulibacter community from EBPR Bioreactor in Madison, WI, USA - TNR Reactor_6/25/2014_ DNA (SPAdes)... | ecosystem: Engineered > Bioreactor > EBPR >...
TGTAATCCACCGCTTCGGCACCCAGCAACTCTGCCGGATCCAGTTCAAACCAGGCGTCGATGCCGCCCTGTTCAATACGCTGCGCCACCTGCTCCATCAATTCCTGGGTGCACGGATGCAGCTCCCCGGTTTGTTTATGCGTGAACAGCGTGATCGGTACGCCCCAGGAACGCTGGCGGGACACGCACCAGTCCGGGCGATTTTCCACCATGCCCTGTAACCGCGCCTCGCCCCAATCCGGGGTGAAGCGCAGCTTTTTGATTTCCGCCAAAGCACGGGCGCGCAAGCCGTAATGATCCATACCGATGAACCATTGTGGAGTGGCGCGAAAGATGATCGGCGTCTTGTGCCGCCAGCAGTGCGGGTAACTGTGCGTCAACCGGGCGACGCGCAGCAACATGCCATGCGCCTTGAGGGCGTCGATCACCCGCTCATTGGCGGCGAAAACGTGCAGACCGGCGAACAGCGGCGTGTCGGGCAGGAATTTGCCGTCCGGGCCGACCGGATTATCCACCCGCAAGCCGTAGCGGGAACCGACCACATAGTCTTCCTGGCCGTGGGCGGGGGCGGTGTGCACCGCGCCGGTGCCAGCTTCGGTGGTGACATGATCGCCGAGAATGACCGGAACTTCCCGGTCATAGAACGGGTGACGCAGCGCCAGCCCTTCCAGATCGCGGCCCAGGCCATGAGCCAGCACTTGATATGTATCGACCTGCCAGCGGGCCAGCGAATCTTTCAGCAGCGCCTCGGCGACCACCAGCCGTTCCTGGCCCCGGTCGGTCTCAACCTGAACCACCAGATATTCCAGCCCTGGATTGAGCGCCACTGCCTGGTTGGCCGGCAGGGTCCAGGGCGTGGTGGTCCAGATCACCACCGACAACGGCCCCCGGCCTTCATGACCTTCGACATGATGCAGGCGGATCAACAGGGCCTCGGGATCGGCCACCGGAAAGCGCACGTCAATCGCCGGTGAATCGCGGTCTTCGTACTCGACTTCCGCCTCGGCGAGCGCCGAGCCGCAGTCAATGCACCAATACACCGGCTTGGAGCCGCGATAGAGGTGACCATTGGCGATGATCCGCGCCAGGGCGCGCACAATGTCCGCCTCGGCGCGGAAATCCATGGTCAGATAAGGATTCGCCCAGTCGCCGAGTATGCCCAGCCGCTGAAAGTCGGCGCTCTGGCTGGCGACCTGTTCCGTCGCAAAGGCCCGGCAGGCGTTGCGGAACTGGCGCGCATCGACCTTGACGCCGACCTTGCCCAGTTTCTTCTCCACCACCTGCTCGATGGGCAGCCCGTGGCAATCCCAGCCCGGCACATAGGGCGCGTCAAAGCCGCTCAGGGTTTTCGACTTGACGATGATGTCCTTGAGCACTTTGTTCACGGCGTGGCCGATGTGAATCACGCCGTTGGCGTAGGGCGGGCCGTCATGCAGGACGAATTTAGGCCGCCCGGCGAACTCGGCGCGCTGGCGCTGGTACAAGTCCAGCTCCCGCCAATAGCGCAATAAATCCAGCTCACGCTTGGCGAGATCGGCTTTCATCGGAAAAGCGGTCTGGGGCAGGTTGAGGGTGTCTTTGTAATCGGCCACGGGGTGAACCTCTGGAAACCGGTGCTTAAGCGCCTCTCTTCTCTGACGAGAGAGCGGCAGGGAATGAGGGGGGAGCTTGCAGAATCCCCCGCGCCGTCAACCAGGCGCGGGCCTCCTGCTCGTCCTTCTGGATTTGCCGACGCAAGGCGTCCAGCGACTCGAAGCGCCGTTCCGGGCGCAGGTAGCGCAGAAAATCGACCTTGACGTGTTTGCCGTAGAGATCGCCCTGGAAATCCAGTAAATGAACTTCCAACTGCTCGTGGACGCCCTGAACGGTGGGACGACAGCCCACATTCGCCACGCCGGGCCAGAGTTTGAGGCCGGGGCCGCTGATGAGTGCAGCGTAGACGCCATAAACCGGCGTGGCGCGGCGATGCAAATGAATGTTCGCGGTCGGAAAACCGATCGTGCGGCCACGCTGGTCGCCGTGCGCCACTCGCCCGCACATATCGTAGGGCCGGCCCAGCAATCGCGCCGCCATTTCCAGATCGCCCCAGTTGAGCGCCTGACGAACCCGGGTGCTGCTGACCCGCTCGCCATCGATCATGTAACTGTCATTGTCGACGACCTCGAAACCGTATTGCTGGCCGGCTTTGCCCAGCAGGGCGAAATCCCCGGCGCGGCGATGACCAAAGCGGAAATCATCGCCAATCACCAGATAGCGAACGCCCAGTTGACGAACCAGCAAATCTTCGATGAAACGTTCCGCCGGCAGCGCCGCCAGCCGATGGTCGAATTCCAGGCACAACACGCGCTCGATGCCCAGCCCGTTCAACGCCAGCAGTTTCTCCCGCAAGCGCATCAGCCGGGCGGGCGGAGCGGCAGGGCCGGCGAAAAATTCTTGCGGCTGCGGCTCGAACGTCATGACCAGACGGGGCAGCCGCAGTCGCCTGGCGGGTTCGGCGAGTTGCGCCAGGATTGCCTGATGGCCGAGATGCACGCCGTCGAAATTGCCGATAGTGGCGACGCAGCCGTGATGCCGGGGGCGAAGATTGTGTTGACCGCGAATAAATTCCATACCGTTGGCGTTGCTGCTCTCGGAGTCGTGGGAGTTGTGGGAGTCGTGATTATACGGAGTTGACCCGGATTTTCATGCCGGATTCAGTGCGATGCGGATTTTCGCGGATTTTCTATCTGTGAAAAAAAGATTTTTCGGATTTGTAGGCCCATACGGGCCGTCATCCCAAAAGCAATTGTTGAGAAACTGGTTTTTTAACGGGATCAATGAGTTCGGCATTTCCTTCTCTACCGTGAACGACATTCTCTCGCCGCCGGTCCGCGACCCGCTCCTCACGGGTTTCCCGGGCGATCACCTCATACAACACCGCTCGTTTGCCCTCGCCGCGCCGCAGAATTCGTCCCAGCCGTTGCACAAATTCCCGCGCTGAGGCGCTGCCGGACAGGATCACGCCAATGGAGGCGTCCGGCACGTCCACCCCTTCATTCAGCACGTTGCTGGTGGCAATGGCAGCGTAAGTCCCCGCCTTGAAGCGGTCGAGAATATCCTGTCGTTCCTTGATCGCCGTCTGGTGCGTCAGGCAGGGAATGAGAAACCGTTGCGAAACTTCGTAAGCGGTCGCATTGTCCTCAGTGAAAATCACCGTCCTTGCTCCCGGATGGTTCGCCAGGATCAGACCCAGCGCCCGTAATTTGGCCGGGGTGGCGTGCGCAATGCGCCGGGCGGCGCGATGCGCACGCATGGCCCGGCGCCCTTCCACGCTGCGCGCTGACAGCATGACAAAGCGGTTCCAGCCTTCCAGGGCATTCAGCGACAACCGATGGGCCTGCAAAAAGGCGTTGCGCTCTTCCAGCGCCTGCCGATAAGCCTCCCGTTCAGCCGGGGACAAATCGACATGGATGACGCGCATTTGAAACTCCGCCAGCACCCCGCCCGCTAACTGTTCGGGATGCCGGCGGTACACAATCGGGCCGACCAAATCCAGCAAATCCGCATCCCGCCCATCGCTGCGTTCCGGGGTGGCGGTTAATCCCAATCGGTACGGCGCCAGTGAAAATTCGGCGATGCTGCGATAGAACTCCGAAGGCAGATGATGGACTTCGTCAAAGATCAGCAAGCCGAAGCGGTCGCCCAGCCGTTCGATATGCCGGGCGGCGGAGTCGTAAGTGGCTATCGTAAGCGGTTGTGGTTCATGGTAGCCGCCGCCGATCAGACCAATGTCCTGATCGGGGAACGCTGCGCGCAACAGCGCATACCATTGCTGCATCAAATCCAGGGTCGGGACCATGACCAGCCCGTCGCGTTGCGCCCAGCCCAGCGCCAGCAAGCCGACCAGAGTTTTCCCCGCCCCGGTGGGCAATACGATCACGCCGCGCCCACGGGCGGCTTGCCAGGCGGCGAGCGCTTCCTGCTGGTGCGGCCAGGCTGTCATCTCCAGCGCATAGACCCATTCCCGGCGCTGATAACGCGGCGCTTTATTACGCGCCAGTTCGCCCTTCAACGGACCGATGATTTCACTATAGCGATGAGCGGGAGCGCGATAGGCTTCAATCCGGGGATCGTATTGGAACCAGCTTTCCAGCCCCGCTGGCAGCTCCGCCACCCCCTCCAGTAACAGCGTACCCCGGTCAAAACGCAGTTGTCGCCCGGTCTCGGCGCGGTCGATACGATAGATGGCGGGCGAATCCTGGGTACGGGCTTTCATGGAGTTCCAGTCAGATGCAATGTTTGGCTATCGTAACCGATGACCATTCCCGGAACCATCGACATTGCAGGGCGTCAATCGCACTCTCTCCGTTTTTTGCGCTCTGATACACTTTGCTTATGAGGGCCGTTCCACGCTGTACGATTTGCCGGACACTCCAGCCCTTTCCCCTTCTCTATCCGGAATTAACTTGAAAGGTTGCCATGAAATTCACCTATCCAGGACTCACTGATCAGGAAGTCGAAGCTTCCCGAACCCAACACGGTTCCAACGCCGTGGCCAGCCAGGAGGTGGAAACCTTCTGGGACAAACTGCTGGGCAATCTCAAAGACCCTATCATCATCATCCTGATCGCCGCCCTGCTGATCACTTTGGTGTTGACGGTTTTCGGCTATGCCGAATGGTATGAAAGCGTTGGCATCGCTTTCGCGGTAGTGATCGCTACTTTCGTCGCCACTTGGTCGGAACACAGCAACGAGCAATCTTTCCAGAAATTGCTGGAAGAGGCGTCGATGATTCTGGTCAAGGTGTTCCGCAATGGCCACCTGACGGAAATTTCCATCAACAATCTGGTAGTCGGCGACTATGTCCTGCTGCAACCGGGCGACACCGTGCCGACCGATGGTCAGTTGATCGCCGGTCACGCGGAAGTGGATGAAGCGGCGCTGACCGGCGAATCGGAGCCCGTCAAAAAGACCGCTTTGCCGGAAGGCGCCAATCCTGAGGATGAACGCCATCGTTTGTTCCGCGCCGGTCTGCTGGTCGATGGCGAATGCGTGATGCAAGCCAGTGCAGTCGGCGATAAAACCCGCTACGGCCAGACCATGAAGGAACTGCTGTCCGCCGAAGACCGCCTCTCGCCCCTGCAACACAAGCTGACCGTACTGGGCGGCCATATTGCGATGTTCGGCTATATTGGCGCGACGTTCATTTTCATCGCCTTCATGTTCAACAACATGTTTTTGCAGGCGGAAAGCCTCGACGCTTATTGGGCGCAAGCCAGCGGCCTCATCGTCAAGGATTTCGTCACCGCCGCGATTCTGGCCATCATCGTAGTCGTGGTCGCCGTGCCGGAAGGGTTGCCGATGATGATCGCCATGGTGCTGGCGATCAATATGAAGAAACTACTCAGCGTCAAGGTACTGGTGCGCAAATTGCTGGGCATCGAAACCGCTGGCAGCCTCAACCTGTTGTTTACCGATAAGACCGGCACCCTGACGCAGGGTCGGCTATCGGTCAGCGCCTTTCTCAACGGCGCCGGCGTGCGCTACGACAATCTGGAGGCCATTCCCCAACCGTTGCGCGATACCGCCGGTTTTGCCCTGCGCAACAACACCAGCGCTGTCATCGACGCCAGCGACCCGAACGATATCAAAATGGTCGGCGCGGACCGCACCGAGCAGGCGCTGTTGCGCTTCGTAACGCCCTACCTGGCGCAGAGCGGCAATGTCGATATCGTTGACATGATCCCCTTCAACAGCACCCGCAAATTCTCCGCCACCCAGGTGACTGGCGACCGGACGCTGACTCTGGTCAAGGGCGCGCCGGAAGTGATCCTGCAAAACTGCGCCCACTGTCTGGATGCCGACGGTAACGCCGTCGATCTCGGCAACCTGAACGCCCTGCAGGCAGCCATGAGCGAACTGTCCTCGCGGGCCATGCGTCTGCTGGCGGTCGCGATCACTGATGCGCCAATTGACGACAGCAAAGTGCTGCCGCCGAATCTGACCCTGGTCGGCGTGTTCGGGATGCGTGATGAATTGCGCGAAACATCCTATGCGTCCGTCAAAACCGCCAAGAACGCCGGCATTCATGTGGTCATGATCACCGGCGACGCCAAAGAAACCGCCCAGGCGATTGCCAAAGACGTGGGACTGTTGGAAGACGATCCGCAGGCGATCATCCTGACGTCCGCCGATCTGGCTCAACTGTCGGATGAGGAAGTGAAACAAAAGTTGCCGCATCTGTATGTCGTGGCCCGCGCCTTCCCGACCGACAAGAGTCGTTTGGTGAAACTGGCCAAGGAGATCGGCCTAGTGGTCGGCATGACCGGCGACGGGGTCAACGACGCCCCGGCGGTGAAAAATGCCGATGTCGGCTTCGCCATGGGCAGCGGCACCGAAATGACCAAGGAATCCGGCGACATCGTCATTCTCGACGACAATTTCTCCTCGCTGACCAAGGCGGTGCTGTACGGGCGCACTCTGTTCAAGTCGATCCGTAAGTTCCTGATCTTCCAGTTGACGGTGAATGTTTCCGCCATTCTGGTGGTGTTCCTGGGACAATTTTTCGGCTTCGACCTGCCGCTGACCATGACGCAGTTGCTGTGGCTGAACATCATCATGGATACCCTGGCCGGGCTGGCGTTTGCCGGCGAGGCGGCGCTGCAGCGCTATATGTTGGAGAAACCACTGCGCCGCGATGAGCCGCTGATCAATACCGACATGTGGTCATCGATCCTGATCAATGGCGCATTCATTGCGTTCATCAGCATCGTGTTCCTGACCAGCGACTGGACCAAAGCCCTGTTCTCCGGCGGTCACGAACTCGGCTCCGACGCGGCGCAGGCCAAGTTCCTGACGGCGTTCTTCGCCTTCTTCGTGTTCATTCAAATCTTCAACACCTTCAACGCCCGCACCCAGGGGCTGAAGCTGTGGGAACACCTGCTCGACAACCGCCTGTTCAGCATCATTATCCCGTCGATCATGGCGATTCAGATCTTTTTCATCACCTACGGCGGCGAAATATTGCGCACCGTGGGTTTGTCCGTTTCCGAATGGATCGCTGTGCTGCTCATGGCCGTGATCATCATTCCGATTGACTTGTTGCGCAAAGTCGCCCGAAACAAGTGGTTCGGCAACCCGGTCCGGGAGGAAGCGGCGCAGGGCTAAACGCGGGCTACTGGCCATTCCGGTCGTTAACGCCCTTTCCCATCGTTCATCCCCTCTCCCTCTATCAAGGGGGAGAGGGTTGGAGGGTATGCGGAATGCTTGAAGCCGCTTGATTAATTACCCATCTTTTGCGCCCGATGTCCTCTAAATACATTGCATCGCTAAGGGGGACTAAATACCATAACTTAAAGGGTTTAACCCGATAGCCTCACTCCAAAATCACGAGCAACCCCAAGTAAAAGGTCAACAATGAAAATTCTAGTCGCCGTAAAGCGGGTCGTGGACTACAACGTCAAGGTTCGAGCCAAGGCAGACGGTTCCGGCGTAGAAACCGCCAATGTCAAAATGTCCATGAATCCCTTTGACGAAATTGCCGTGGAAGAAGCGGTGCGCCTGCAGGAAGCAGGCAAGGCTAAAGAGATCGTCGCTGTATCGCTGGGCGTCGCCGCCTGTCAGGACACCATCCGCACGGCCCTGGCCATGGGCGCCGACCGGGGCATCCTGGTGGAAACCGATGTCGAACTGCAACCGCTGGCGGTCGCCAAGTTGCTTAAAGCGGTGGTCGAGAAGGAAAAACCGGATTTGGTCATTCTCGGCAAGCAAGCCATTGATGACGACGCTAATCAGACCGGGCAAATGCTGGCCGCGCTGCTGGGCTGGGCGCAGGGCGCCTTCGCCTCCAAAGTGGAGTTGGGCGACGGAACGGTCGCGGTCACCCGTGAAGTGGATGGTGGTTTGGAAACGGTCGCATTGAAATTGCCGGCGCTGGTCACAACAGACCTGCGGCTGAACGAACCGCGTTTCGTCAAGCTGCCCAACATCATGAAAGCCAAAAAGAAGCCGCTGGAGGTGGTGAAGCCGGCTGATCTTGGCGTCGATGCGACCCCGCGCCTGACGACGCTCAAGGTGCAGGAACCGCCCAAACGCCAGGCCGGCATCAAGGTCGATACCGTCGCCGCCCTGGTCGACAAGTTGCACAAAGAAGCCCACGCCATCTAACGCCTCCGGGGTCCAAATATGAGCATTCTGGTTATTGCCGAACACGACAACGCCGTCCTCAAGGCGGCCACCCTGAACACTGTCACCGCCGCCGCGCAACTGGGCGACGACATTCATGTGCTGGTTGCGGGCCATGGCTGCGGCCCGGTCGCCCAGGCCGCCGCTCAGGTCGCTGGCGTTAAAAAAGCGCTGGTCGCCGACGCCCCGCACTACGCCAATCAACTGGCCGAAAACCTGGCCGCGCTGATCGTCGGGTTAGCGGGCGGTTACAGCCATATCCTCGCTCCGGCCACTGCCGCCGGCAAAAATACGCTGCCGCGCGTCGCTGCGCTGCTGGATGTGGCGCAAGTGTCCGAAATCATCAAGATCGAGAGCGCCGACACCTTCGTCCGCCCCATCTATGCGGGCAACGTGCTGGCCACCGTCCAGTCTAAGGATGCGATCCAGGTGCTCACGGTGCGCGGCACGGCGTTTCCGGCGGCGGCGGCGACCGGCGGCTCCGCCTCGGTCGAAACCGTCGCTCCAGCAGCGGACGCCGGCGTGTCCAGTTTCGTTAGCCAACAGTTGACCAAATCCGACCGGCCCGAACTCACCGCCGCCCGCATCATCATTTCCGGTGGGCGCGGCATGGGCAATGGCGATAACTTCAAATTGTTGGAAGACGTGGCCGACAAGCTGAACGCGGCGGTCGGCGCTTCCCGCGCCGCAGTGGACGCCGGCTTCGTCCCCAACGACTACCAGGTGGGCCAGACCGGCAAGGTGGTTGCTCCAGAACTGTACATCGCGGTCGGCATCTCCGGCGCCATCCAGCACTTGGCTGGCATGAAAGACAGCAAGATTATTGTCGCGATTAACAAGGACGAAGAAGCGCCCATCTTTCAAGTTGCCGACTACGGCCTGGTCGCTGATCTGTTCATCGCCGTCCCCGAACTGTCCAAGGAACTGGATAAGCTCAAAGCGGCTGGTTAAACACCGCCAGCTTTTCCGCAAACCCTTTCCTGGCCATCTCCCCGTTGTCTGGGGAGGGTTTGCCGGCCCGTTCCCCGAATCCCAAATCCAAGGAAGCGCCCATGACCGCCTATTTTGCCCCAACCCGCGACATGCATTTTGTCATTAACGAATTGGCCGGCTTTGCCGAGATTGCCGCGCTGCCCACCTTCGCCGAGCAGGAGGCCGGCCCGGAACTGGTGGAAGCCGTGCTGGAGGAAGCCGCTAAACTGGCGGCCGAGGTGCTGGCGCCGCTCAACAAAACTGGCGACATTCTGGGCGCGCAGTTAAATCCCGAACAGGGCGTACTGCCTGCCGATGGTTTCGCCGAAGCCTACTGGAAGTTCATCGAGGGCGGCTGGAATGGCATCAGCAGTCCGGTTGAACACGGCGGCCAGGGTTTGCCGGAACTGATCAACACGGCGACCCAGGAAATGTGGAATTCCGCCAACATGTCCTTCGCGCTGTGTCCCATGCTCAACTCGGGCGCGGTTGAAGCCATCAGCCATGCCGGTTCCGCAGCGCAGAAAGCGCTGTACCTGCCAAAGATGGTCAGCGGCGAATGGACCGGCACCATGAACCTGACCGAATCGCAGGCCGGTTCTGACCTGTCCGCCGTGCGCGCGCGCGCCGTCCCGGAAGGCGATCACTACCGCATCTTCGGCCAGAAGATTTTCATCACCTGGGGCGAACACAACATGACGGCGAACACTATTCATCTGGTGCTCGCCCGCACCCCCGACGCTCCGGAAGGCGTCAAGGGCATCTCGCTGTTCATCGTCCCCAAGTTTCTGGTCAATCACGACGGCTCGCTGGGCGCGCGCAATGATGTTCACGCCGTGTCTATCGAACACAAGCTGGGCATTCACGCCAGCCCGACCTGCGTCATGGCGTTCGGCGACCAGGATGGCGCCATCGGTTATCTGGTTGGCGAGGAAAACAAGGGCCTGTCCTACATGTTCATCATGATGAACGAGGCCCGTTTCAAGGTGGGCCTGCAAGGGCTGGCCATCGGCGAACGCGCCTACCAGGCCGCCCGCGAATACGCCAAGGACCGCGTGCAAGGCCGGCCCGTCGGCGTTAAAAGCGGCGACCGGGTCACGATTATTCATCATCCCGATGTGCGGCGAATGCTGATGACCATGAAGGCGCAGAATGAGGCCATGCGCGCTCTGGCCTACGTCACCGCCAAACACTTGGACCTGGCCCGCTACCACCCCGATCCCGCCGTGCGCCGGACTCAGCAGGCGCGGGTGGATCTGTTAATTCCGGTGGTCAAGGGTTGGGAAACTGAACTGGGTATCGAAGTCGCCTCACTGGGCGTCCAGGTGCATGGCGGAATGGGCTTTATCGAAGAAACCGGCGCCTGCCAGCACCTGCGCGATTCCCGCATCGCCACGATCTATGAAGGCACCACCGGCATTCAGGCCGCCGACCTGGCTGGACGTAAATTAAGCATGGATCAGGGCGCGACGATGCGGGCGCTGATTGCTGAGATAGACGCGACGGCAGCCGATCTCGATGCGGCGCGGGGCGATGATCTGGCCGTCATCCGCGCCGCACTGAGCGAAGGCGTCCAAGCGCTGGCCAAAGCGACTGACTGGATATTGGCCAACCGCGACGCTAATTCGGTGATGGCGGTATCGGTCGATTACCTGATGCTAACCGGTACGGTTTGCGGCGGTTGGCAGATGGCCCGTGCGGCGCGGGTCGCACAGAATAAACTGGCGTCCGGCGAGGATCCCGTGTTTCATGAAGCCAAGCTGATCACCGCCCGCTTCTACGCCGAGCATATCCTGCCCAAAGCCAGCGCTCTGCTGCGCTCGATTCAGCACGGCGGTATTTCGATCATGGCGTTGACCGAGGAGCAGTTCTAACCGTATCGTCATGAGTTCATTTCCACGCTAATGACGTTCAAGAAAGTAATCCCGCCCGGTTAGCAGCTAACCTTACTGGATTCAATCATTGAAAATCATCGGCGTGGAAACAATCTTGGTCTGAAAATTCGCCAATGCCTATTCATCGTATTGAAATAGAAAGGCATATCCACAATCCTTGCGGGGGGCCGCTGTGTCCGCGCTAACGCAACCTCAGTCGCCTCCCAGCTCCACCACGCCGCATCAAGAAAACCACTCCGGCGAAGCGCCAACGGTCAGCCTTGAACCAGCAGTGGATGCTAAGCCGTCCACCGATCCGCAAACTTTACCCACCGCCCAGCGCGAATCCGCGCCGAGCAAACCACTCCCCGCTAAAGATACAGGCTTGGAAATCGCCAAGTTTCTGATCGAGGACGGCATCATCACCGATCAGCAACTCGCCTACGCCATGCGGGTTCGGGCCAAGCTATCCACTGAAAAACCGCTCCTCAGCGTTCTCAATGAAATCGGCTATGTAAGCCTGGAGCAGCAGCGCATCACCCTGCGCAAGCACCGGATTTCCGTGCGCATCGGCGCCTTGCTGGTGGAACTCGGCTATCTGCGGGAACAGGATTTGCGCGCCGCATTAGCGTTGCAACGCGAAACCGGGAAAGGCAAAAAACTGGGCGATATCCTGCTGGAAAACCACTTTATTGAGGAAAACAAGTTTATTGAAGTACTGGCCGATCAACTGGGCTTTCCCCATGCATCGCTCGATCTGAGCGATATAGACCGGAAACTGATAGAAAAGGCCAACCCCAACTGGTTCATGCAGCGCAATTTTCTTCCGCTCCGCACCGAAAAAAACCAGGTTCTGGTCGCCTTTGCCGATCCCCTGGACCCGCGCGTCCGCGAAGACGCCGCACGGCTCTTCGGACACGATCTCGCGCCACTGATCGCCAGCAAGCGCGTAATTCAGGAAACCCTCGAAGCCTATAAGCGCCAAACTGAGGAAAAAGCCACAACAACGACCCAAGTCGATGACACCAGCCAGGTCATCCCGTTGGTCAACACAATGCTCATGGATGCGATCCAGGCCCAAGTCAGCGATATCCACATCGAACCGATGAAAAATGATATGCGCATCCGGTTTCGCCGCGATGGCGTTCTAGGTGTTTACAGAACGATCAATAAGAATCTGGCGGCTGCTTTTACCAACCGTATCAAGATTTTGGGCAAGGCCGACATCGCCGAGCGCCGCCACCATCAGGACGGCCATATTACCTTCGAGGACACCAGCACGGGGCGCAATATCGATATCCGGGTTTCCGTCTATATCACGGTCTACGGCGAAAAAATTGTCCTGCGCCTGTTGCGTAAAACGCAATTGGTGCCGCTAGACCAGATCAACATGTTTCCCCGCACGCTGAACCGCTTTTACGAAGACGCGCTCGATCTGCCCAGCGGCATTATTTTGATCACCGGGCCAACCGGCACCGGCAAGACCACCACGCTGTACAGCGCCGTCAATTATTTGAACAGCATTGATCGCTGCGTGACCACCGCTGAGGATCCGGTGGAATTCATCATCGAAGGCATCGCGCAGTGCTCGCTCAATCCCAAAATTGATCTCACGTTTGAAACCACCTTGCCGCATATCATGCGCCAGGATCCGGATGTCATCGTGCTCGGCGAAATCCGTGACCGTTTCTCGGCGGAAGCCGCCATTCAGGCCGCGCTGACGGGCCATAAGGTTCTCACCACTTTTCATACCGAGGACACCACTGGCGCTCTGCTACGGCTGATGAATATGAATATCGAGACCTTTATGATCGCTTCCACCGTGATCGCCGTGCTCGCCCAACGGTTGCTGCGGCGGGTCTGCCTCCACTGCGCCGAACCTTATCAACCCAGCTCCATGGAACTGCAACGCCTCGGCTACAAACACCACGATCTGGAAGGAACCACTTTTCAACAAGGGCGAGGTTGTCCCTTGTGCCGCCATACCGGTTATCAGGGCCGCATCGGGATTTTTGAGTTGCTGATTTTGAATACGTCGGTCAAGGATGCGTTTTCCCGGCAATGCACGTCCCACCAACTCCGCCAGGCCAGCCTGGAAAGCGCGGGTATGGTCACCCTGTTGGAGGATGGTCTGGCCAAGGCGGCCAGGGGCGAAACGACCCTGACTGAAGCTTTCCGTTACCTTCCCCGGCTCGAAAAACCCAGACCGCTGGCCGAAATCAAGCGCCTGGTGGGGATCACATGACCAACGTCAAAATAGGTCTTTGTCCTGGAACAGAGCGTGATTGATCAGAAAGAAGGAAGATATGGCCCAGCAATCATTACAAAATCTGATCATCAAGGCTCTCGCCAACGACGCATTTCAACTGCCTGCGTTCCCCTCGGTGGCGACGAAACTGCAACAAGCCCTGCATGACCGCAATACCCGGGTCGTTGACCTGGAAAAAATGATCGTCGGCGACCAAGCGCTGGCCAGTCAGATTCTGCGCGTCGCCAACTCAGCGTTTTACAAAGGCCTGCAACGCATCAACACCATCCAGAAAGCCATCATCCGTCTCGGCGTCCGCCAGGTCGCGATATTGGCCATGGCGGTTTCGCAACAGAGTCTTTATCACGTCCGCAGCCCGTTGATAAACCCGTACATGAAAAAACTTTGGCAACACGCCTTCGCCTCGGCCCTGGGCAGTCAGTGGCTGGCTCATCACTGTGGATGTAAAGAGCAGGCGGATCACGCCTTCATGGCCGGCTTGCTGCACAACATCGGCCAACTGGTGATTTTGCGGGTGCTCGACGAACTCTCCACCAGCAACCAGTTGGGTGGTCAATGGTCGGAAACTTTGCTCAATGAACTGTTGAACAGCAACATGCACAATGCTCAAGGATATGTACTGATGAAGCGCTGGAATTTACCGGAAGAGTATTGCATTGTGGCGAGAGACCATCATAAGGAACCTTACGACACAGACAATATATTGTTAGTCATCATTCGGTTAGCGGATCAGGCCTGCGAAAAAATTGGCGTCGGCCTGTGCAGCGATCCGAATATCGCCCTCGCCGCCACGCCGGAGGCGCAAACCCTGGGCATGGGAGAAATTGTGCTGGCTGAATTGGAAATTTTGCTGGAGGATCACGCTGCCATGGCGGGGCAGATTTAGGAACGACGGGCTGTGTTAACCTTCTATACTTAAAAACCATGAAACTACTGCGGTAAACCTTAAACCCTTAGGTAGCTCCGTCATGACTGACCTCACCATCCGCGAGTCTGAAATCTCCCGCGCCAGTATCCTGGACCGCACCATGCACAACCTCCGCGAAGCGTGGCGCGACATGGCCGATTGGCGGGAAGGGCTGTTTTCGGCAACTCCCAGCCCTCATCTTCCCGACAAGGATGCGGAAGCGTTGAAAATCCACATGCGCGACTGTCTGGAAGCGCGCGGCGGCGAGGTCTCGGCCCGCGCCCGCGCCGCTAATCTGGGGCGTGTCTACCTCTCACTGAACGCCCAGGGTCGCCAACGATTTCTGCAGGTGCTGGCTAATGAATTTGATATCGACCGCAAAGCCGTGGACGCGGCGGCGGCGGCTCTGCAAAAGTCCGGCGACGATCGCAAAGAGCGCGCCAAAGCCGAGCGGGCGTTGCGTCAAGCCTTGCAACCCCCGCGTTTGCGACTACTGACGCAACTCAACGCCTTGCCCGAGGGCTTCCTGTTTCTGGTCGATCTGCGCGAAGAACTGCTGGGCTGGAGCAAGGAGGACCCGGCGTTGGCGGCGCTGGAGCGGGATTTACTGTCGCTGCTGGCTTCCTGGTTCGATGTCGGTTTCCTGGAACTGCGGCGCATTACCTGGGATTCGCCGGCTTCGTTGCTGGAAAAAATGATCGCCTATGAGGCGGTGCATCCCATTCGCAGTTGGGATGATTTAAAAAACCGGCTCAGCTCCGACCGGCGCTGCTTCGCGTTCTTCCATCCGCGCATGGCCAATGAACCCCTGATCATCGTGCAGGTCGCGCTCGCTCATGGCATCTCCGACAATGTGCAGACCCTGCTGGATGAAACCGCGCCGGTCATCGATCCCCATGAAGCCGACACCGCGATTTTTTATTCCATTTCCAACGCCCACGACGGCTTGAGCGGCATCAGTTTCGGCAACTTCCTCATCAAGCGGGTGGTGGATGAACTGGCGGGCGAATTCAAAAACCTCAAAACCTTCGCCACCCTGTCGCCGATCCCCGATTTCCGTCCATGGCTGGATCGCAAGCTCAATGAAAAGGGAGCGGATGCGGAAGCCGAACTGTTGACCAACGCCGAACGCAAAGCGCTGACCAGCGCAGCAGGAACGGGCAAAGAGCCGGTTTCGCTGAAAACCCTGCTGCAAACGGACTGGATACAGAAACCAGAATTGGCCAAGGCGTTGAAACATCCGCTGATGCGGTTATGCGCCCACTATCTGGTCAAGGAAAAGCGCAACAGCGGCCCAGTGCTAGACCGGGTGGCGCGGTTCCACCTTTCCAATGGCGCCCGGATTGAACGGCTCAACTGGCTGGGCGATACGTCGGCTAACGGTATTGCCCAGTCGGCGGGCTTGATGGTGAACTACCTCTATAAACTCAGCGATATTGAAGCCAATCATGAGGCTTATCGCGGCGAGGGCAAGGTCACTACCTCATCGGCGATCCGCTCGCTGCTCAAGGGCTGAGCAGCACCTTCACTTTTGGGCGAAATAGCGGCTTAGGAACTCGTCAAAAGACTGGTCGTCTCCGGCTTCGAGTTCCTGCTGTTCGCGCCGTGACCGTTCCGCCGCGTCGAGGAAAAATCGTGTTCGCTCTTCAGCCAGCGGCGGCGACTCGAAAAAGCGACGATGCTGCTCCGATAATCGCCGAGCACACCGAAAGAAGTTCTCGCCGCTGGCGCGCATCTCCGCCAGCATCCGGGCTGATGGGGTGCGTTCCGGATCGGCCAGCGCCGCCCGTTGTTCGGCCAGCGTCGCCGCGTAAACCCGCCCTTCCCTGCCGCTGTCCAGCAACTCGCAAATCGGCTGCAACCACCCGAAAATTTCCTCGGCCCAGTGGCGCAACGGCAACGCTGGAGCGCGGCGGCGTTGTAGAACCAGCGCCGGATCGCGGCCGGTCAGTGCGGTCGCCATTTGGTTGTCGTCAATTATCTGTCGTTCTTCGGCGTCGAAGGGCGGCGACTCGGCCAGCAGACAGAACAGCAGGAAAGCCTCCAGAAAGCGGAGTTGACTGACCGTGACGCCCAGTGGCTCCAGCGGATTGATGTCCACCGACCGCAGCTCCACATAGCCTACGCCGCGCCGTTTCAACGTCAGGCTCGGCTTCTCATTCCCCTGCGGCGGTTGCTTGGGCCGCATAGACGTGTAGTACTCATTCTCGATTTGCAGGATGTTGGCGTTGAGTTGGCGATATTCGCCTTTCACTTTGACGCCAATTTGTTCGTAAGGCGGCCACGGAATCCGGGTCGCCTCAGTCAGACTGGCGATGTATTCAGGCAGCGAGTTGTAGCAAACATTGACGCCGCTTTTCTTTTCCGTGCGGTTGGTGTAGCCGATATTGCTCATCCGCAGTGAAGTCGCGTAGGGGCCATAGCAGGTATGGTCATCAAACTCCGGCAGAGTCGTCGCCTTACCATCGAGGAACGATTTACAAACCGCCGGCGATGCGCCGAACAGATACAAAATCAGCCAGCCGAAGCGTTGCAGGTTGCGAATCAAGCCGAAATAGGCTTCAGAACGGAAATCCTGAAGCGTGCAGCGGTCGTTTTCCTGATCCTGAAACGCGGTCCAGAATTCGTCCGATAACGAAAAATTGAAATGAATCCCGGCGATGACCTGCATGATCCGCCCATAACGCCAGGCCAGCCCATGCCGGTAGACATGCTTCATCCGGCCCAAGTTGGAGCCGCCGTATTCGGCAATGGGAATACTGGCTTCGCCGGACAGAATACAGGGCATACTCGCCGACCACAGCAACTCATCGTCGATATGCGGATAGACGAAGCGATGCAGATCATCCAGAAATTGCAGCACAGCTTCCGGGCCGGACAACGGCGGAGTAATGAACTCCAGCAGTGATTCGGAATAATCAGTGGTGATCAACGGATGGGTCAGCGCCGAACCCAGCGCGGCAGGATGAGGGATTTGCGAGATATAGCCGTCCGGAGCGACCCGCAGCGCCTCGCGTTCCAGGCCCAGCAAGCGGCCCTCCAGCAGGGAGCGCAGATTGGCATTAAACAGTCGGCTCAAACGCTGCTCAAGTATTCGGTACAAGATTGTCGCCTTATGGACAGGGCGATTCCGCCGGGGAGTCGCCGGTTGAATGGAATTGCTGCATCCCGGACAGCGCAGCCGTCAATGCATGAACGCGGATTTTGCGCCTATCGTCGATGAAAATCACTGGATGACGGTCGAAACGTCATTGCCACCATGAGAGAAATCTGCATGAACCACGGTTTACTTCCCAGCCACTCATCCGGCTGCATTCCCCTTCTTCCCATCGTCGCGAGCGAGTTCGCCGCCTGGCTGGAGCGGCAGGATGAAGCGCTGCGCCACTGGCTGACAACGACCGGCTTCAAGGCCAAGCCCGGCAATTTCAGCCTGATTCCTGACGCGCACGGCCAACTACGGGCGATTGTGGTCAGCATCGACCGGGCTGATGATCTTTGGGCGCTGGGCAACCTACCGTCCGCATTGCCAGAAGGCGATTATGCGCTTGACGCCGCCGCACTCGAACTCCGGCAAACGGAGCGGCTGATTCTGGGTTGGGCGCTGGGCGCTTACCAATTCACCCGCTATAAAAAACCGCAACGGGCTAAGGCGCGATTAGCGCTGTATCCCGGTTGCAACGCGGAGCGCATCCAGCAGCAGGCGGCGGCGGTCACTCTGGTCCGCGATCTGATTAACACGCCGGCGGAAGACCTGATGCCGGAGCATCTGGCCAGGATGATGCAGGCGCTTGCCCAGGACTTCGGCGCGACGTTCGAGCAAACGGTCGGCGAGGAACTGCTGACGCGCAATTTCCCAGTCATCCATGCCGTCGGTCGCGCCAGCATTCATCCCCCCCGGTTGCTCGACCTGCGCTGGGGCGATCCGGCGCATTCCAAGGTGACGCTAATCGGCAAAGGCGTCTGCTTTGACAGCGGCGGGCTGGATTTAAAGTCGTCCAGCGGTATGCGACTGATGAAAAAGGATATGGGTGGGGCAGCGACCGCGCTGGGCCTGGCGCGGCTGATCATGAGCGCTGGCTTGCCCGTCCGGCTGCGCGTCCTGGTCGCGGCGGTGGACAACGCCGTCGCTGGCAACGCTTTCCGTCCCGGCGATGTGATCCGTTCACGGCAGGGCTTGACTATCGAAATTCACAATACGGACGCCGAAGGCCGGTTGATTCTCTGCGACGCTCTGGCGGAAGCGGGCAGCGAGCAACCCGCGTTTATGATCGATTTCGCCACATTGACCGGCGCGGCGCGGGTCGCCCTGGGTACAGAAGTACCGGCGCTGTTCTGCAATGATGAGGCGTTGGCGTCCGATCTGCTGGCGGCAGCGGAACGCGAGCAGGATTTATTTTGGCGGCTACCCCTGCATCGTCCATACCGGAAAATGCTGGACAGCCCCATCGCTGATCTCGCCAACGCTTCGGATTCCTCCTATGCCGGGGCGATCACCGCAGCGCTGTTTTTGCGGGAATTTGTGCCTGATGGCGTTCCGTGGGCGCATTTTGATCTGATGGCCTGGAATCTGAAGGCGCAACCCGGTCGTCCGGAAGGCGGCGAGGCGATGGGGATGCGCGCCGTGTTCGGCTGGCTGGAACAACGGATTTCATTGTGAATGATGAAATCCGCCTGTTTGAAAGGAAGGAGTTTGCATACTACCTATTGAAATAAAAGGCGGATTTCAGCATGAACAAGGCAAGTTCTGGTTTTTCTGTTTTTTCCGTGACAAGATGCTGTTAATATTTACAACATAAAATTATGAATAAAACAACATACTGAAACAGCAAAGACAATCAAAGCGCACTTCCCAAATGAAGTGGTCGGAGGAAGAAATTATGTTGAGTGGCAAAAGTGACAAACCGGTGGCCGTGGTCACAGGCGCTAACCGGGGGTTAGGGCTGGAAACGGCCCGGCAACTGGCCAAGCGGGGTATCCGGGTCGTCGTCACCAGCCGCAACGCCGGCAAGGGTGAGATCGCCCTGGAAAAACTGCTGGCCGAGGGACTTGATGTTCTGTTCCAGCCCTTGGATGTGGCGTCGGCAAGCAGCGTAGCCGAACTGGGCGCGTTCATTCACAGCCGTTGCGGTCGGGTGGACATCCTGGTCAACAACGCCGGGGTTTTTCTTGACATTCACGGCGCCGAAGACGCCAGCAGCGCCAGTGTGTTCAACGCCAGTCTGGACACTCTGACGGCGACCCTGAAAAGCAATCTTTACGGCCCTCTGCTCCTGGCGCAGGAACTGACGCCCCTGATGAAGCAGCAACGCTATGGCCGCATTGTCAACGTCTCCAGCGGCATGGGCCAATTGAGCGAGATGGAAGGCAAGTCGCCGGCCTACCGGATTTCCAAGACGGCACTGAACGCCCTGACCCGCATCCTGGCGGCGGAGACGCAGGGCTATAACATCCTGGTCAATTCCATCTGTCCCGGTTGGGTGCGCACCGATATGGGCGGCCCCAACGCTGAACGGACGGTGGAACAGGGCGCTTCGAGCATTGTCTGGGCGGCGACGTTGCCGGATGACGGGCCGACCGGCGGCTTTTTCCGGGACGGGCAACCGATCCCCTGGTAATGGAAAGCGCGGCGCTTCAGCCGCGATCCTCCCAAGCCGCCAGCAGCGGCTCTAATTCATCCAACGTCGCGATTTCCGCATCCGCCCGCAACCCGCCAGGCCAAGTCCGGCCTGAGCGATTGACCCAAACCGTGCGGAACCCCGCCCGGGCGGCGCCCAGCACATCATGTTCCGGGTCATCCCCGACATGCACAATTTGCTCAGGCCACGCCGCCAGCCGCCGACAGACTTCCTCAAACAGCGGCGGGTCCGGTTTGGCCGCCCCGATGTCAATAGCGTTGAGTGAAAAAACAAACAGGTCATCCAGACCAATCAACCGCAGATCAGCGTTGCCGTTGGACAGCGACGCCAGTTGATAGCGCTGGCTCAACCGCTCCAGCGCCGGGCGCACCTCAGCGAAGGGTTCGACCGCGTTGCGGGCGATGAAGAACACGGCAAACGCGCTTTCCACATCAAACGCCTGATAACCCGCCCGCTGCGCCGCCAAATTCAACGCCTCCTTGCGCAACCAGGTGCGGTCATAGGCCCTGTCGGGGTAGGCGGCGCTGACCTCGCTCGACAGTTCGCGCAACTCCAGGGGGGTGAATCGTTCCGGGATGCGCGGGTAACGGGCCGCCAGCCAGCCATGCAGCAATCCTTCAGCGCGTTCGACCACCGGCCAAATATCCCAAAGGGTGTCGTCCAGATCGAAGGTCAGCGCTTTAATCAAAGCCGCCGTAATCCCCGCGCCAGATCGCGCTGTAAATCCGCCACCGCTTCCAGCCCCACCGAAACCCGCACCAATCCATCGCCAATGCCGGCCCGTTCGCGTTCCTGAGGGGTTAACCGGCCGTGCGTCGTCGTGGCGGGATGAGTGATGGTGGATTTGGCGTCGCCCAAATTGGCGGTGATCGAAATCAACCGGGTGTGGTCGATCAACGCCCAGGCCGCTTCCCGCCCGCCGCGCAGATCGAAAGAAACAATACCGCCGAAAGCGCTTTGCTGCTTTTTGGCCAACTCATGCTGAGGATGGGAAGGCAGGCCCGGGTAATAGACCCGCTCCACCGCCGGCTGATCTTCCAGCCATTGCGCCAGCCGCCAGGCCGATTCGCTACAGGCGTGCATCCGTAAAGGCAACGTCTCCAGGCCCTTGAGAAACACCCAGGCGTTGAAGGGACTCATGGTCGGGCCGGCAGTGCGCAGGAACCCGAAAATATCGACGCCGACCCGTTGTTGATCGCCCACCACCGCCCCGCCGACGCAGCGGCCCTGCCCATCCAGATACTTGGTAGCGGAATGAATGACCAGATCCGCACCCAGTTTGAACGGTTGCTGCAGGGCCGGGGTGCAGAAACAGTTATCCACCACCAGCAAAATATCGCGGGCATGAGCCAGATCGGCCAGCGCCTGGATGTCGGCCAGTTCCATCAGCGGATTGGAAGGCGTTTCCAGGTAAAACAGCCGGGTTTCCGGGCGAATCGCCTCTTCCCAGGCAGACAAATCAGCCAAGCGGACATAGCTGGTGGCGACGCCGAACTTGCTCAGGTACTGATTGAACAGCGACAGGGTTGTGCCGAATACGCCGCTGGCCGAGACGATATGATCGCCGCTTTTCAGCAGGGTCATGCAGGTCGCCAGGATCGCCGCCATCCCGGAGGAGGTGGCGATACAGGCCGCGCCGCCTTCCAGCGCCGCCAGCCGTTCCTGAAACATCCGCACGGTCGGATTGGTAAAGCGGGAATAGATATTGCCCGGAACCGCTCCGCTGAACCGGGCGGCGGCTTCGGCGGCATTGGCGAAAACGAAGCTGGACGTGGGAAAAATCGGCTCAGCGTGTTCGCCTTCTAGCGTGCGCGTCTGGCCGGCGCGCACCGCCAGGGTGGCGAAACCGGGTTCAAGCGAATCGTCGCTCTCCATGCCGGAGGTCTCCAGAGGTTCGATCCATTCAGACATTGTTGTGTAGATCAATGATGGCGCTGTGAACGCTTTCGTGAGCGTGCCGGGTCGCGTCGGAGCGCTGGCGGGCCAAACAGTCCAGATAGTCCCGGTCGATATCGCCGGTCACATATTCACCGTTAAAGCAGGACGCATCAAAGCGCCGGAGCGCTGGATTGCCGCGCCGCACGGCTTCCTCCAGGTCAGGTAAATCCTGGAAAATCAGATAATCGGCGCCAATCGCCTGAGTGACTTCTTCTTCGGACCGGCCATGCGCGATGAGTTCGCGGGCGGCGGGCATGTCAATCCCGTAAACATTGGGATAACGCACCGGCGGCGCGGCGGAGGCGAAATAGACCCGGCGGGCGCCGGCGTCGCGGGCCATGCGGATAATTTCCCCGGAGGTCGTGCCGCGCACGATGGAGTCGTCCACCAGCAGCACGTTCTTGCCGCGAAATTCGAGATCAATGGCGTTCAGTTTTTGCCGCACTGATTTCTTGCGGGTTTTCTGACCGGGCATGATGAAAGTGCGGGCGATGTAGCGATTCTTGATAAACCCTTCCCGGTATTTGATCCCCAGAATCGAAGCCATTTGCAACGCGGCGGTGCGGCTGGTGTCGGGAATCGGGATTACGACATCAATATCCTGTTCCGGCCAGTCGCGCAGGATTTTCTCCGCCAGATACTCGCCCATGCGCAGCCGGGCTTTATGCACCGAAACCTGATCAATGATCGAGTCAGGCCGGGCCAGATAGACAAATTCAAAGATGCAGGGTGAATAGACAGGATTTTCCGCGCACTGACGGGTGCACATCCGCCCGTCCACATCGAAAATCACCGCCTCCCCCGGCGCAACATCGCGGATCCGCTGAAAATCCAGCGCATCCAGCGCCACACTTTCGGAAGCCACCATGTATTCCATACCGCTCTCGGTTTCCCGGCGGCCAAACACCAAGGGCCGGATGCCATAGGGATCGCGGAACGCCACCAGACCAAAGCCGACGATCAGGACCACCGCCGCATAAGCGCCCCGCACCCGTCGATGCACCGCCGCCACCGCTGCGAAAATATCCTCGGCGTCCACCGACAGCCGGCTGCGCTGTTGTAACTCGTGCGCGAACACGTTGAGCAGGATTTCCGAGTCGGAATTTGTATTGATATGGCGCAAATCGGAGCGAAACAACTCGTCTTTCAATTGCACCGAGTTGGTCAGGTTGCCATTGTGGGCCAGGGTGATGCCAAAGGGCGAGTTGACGTAGAACGGCTGGGCCTCGGCGGAATCGGAACTGCCAGCGGTTGGATACCGCACATGGCCAATGCCCATATTACCGTGCAGGTTGCGCATGTGGCGGGTGCGCACCACATCGCGGATCAGACCGTTATCTTTACGCAGGAACAGGCGGCCCTCATGGCAAGTCACGATCCCGGCTGCATCCTGACCCCGGTGCTGCAATACGGTCAGACCGTCGAACAGACTTTGATTGACCGGACTCCGTCCCGCAATGCCAATGATTCCACACATGGGCGCTACCCTCGGTGAACGAACTTAAGGGAATCGAACGTTCTGGGCCAGTTCCGGCGGCAGAAAGCCCCGCATCCAGAGCGCTCCTTCCTGAAAATGGACCAGCAGCAACGATTGTCGCCACCAAGGGTCGTTAGGCAGCGGCGTTAATCCCGCCGCCAACACCATGACGACGATAATCACCGCGCCGCGCGCCAGGCCAAAAACCGCGCCTAGCAACCGGTCAGTGCCCGTCAGTCCGGTGTAGTCGACCAAATAGGAAGCAAGCAGGCCGATCAGCCCACCGATCAGCAATGTGGCGAGAAACAATCCGCCAAAGGCGGCAGCCATCCGCAACGACGGCAGTTCGATGTGTGAAGCCAGATGAACAGCGCCATCCTCAGCGAACAGGAAAGCGATAGCGAACGCCGCGATCCAGGCCACTAGAGAAATCACCTCACGCAACAAACCGCGCCACAATCCGATCAGCATGGAAAGGGCAATCAGGATGACGATGAGATAATCAGCCCAGTTCATGACTCGCCATTTCTTGCGGTTCGCTCATACCAGTGCGCCAAGCCTCATGCAGTCTGTAAAAACCGCATTTTAGCAGAAAGATGGGGTGGTATAGCGCGTTCGTCGGGTTTCAACGCCAGATGCGCACCTGATACATCGGTCGGCCGCTGACCATGATGCGCTCGACCTCCGCCCGGATATTGCGGCTGCGATACTGGTCCCGCACCGCAAAAGCGTTTTCCTGGATCGCATAGCTGCCGGCGATTGCGCCACTACTGGCAGGATTGGCTGGCGTCGGCTGACGCGGCGGCGGTGCGGGTGGAGAAGCCCGCGTTTCGGACCGGGAGACCAATTCGAGGGTGGGAAGCGCGGGCGGCGGCTTGACAGGAGCCGCGCTGGCCGTCCGGGTGGATTCGGCTTGCGCCTTGCGACGAGCGGCTTCGGCGCGGGCCGCTTCGGCGCGGGCGGCGGCGGCTTGGGCGTCGCGGCGAGCCGCTTCGGCCTGCGCGTTACGGCGAGCCGCTTCGGCGCGGGTCGCTTCGGCGCGGGCCGCTTCGGCGGCGCGGGCCGCTTCGGTCTGCGAGGCCGCTGTGGGACGGGTTTCCGAGGGAGGCGCCACCCGGGCTTGAGCGGCTTCCCGGCGCACTGCATCCGCTTCCGCAGATGCCCGACGCGCCGCTTCCGCCTGGGCGCGCGTCTTGGCCTCTTGAGCTTGCGCAGCGCGACGGCTTGCTTCGGCGCGGGCCTTGGCGGCGGCGATACGTTCGGCTTCGGCTTTGGCCTTAGCTTCTTGCGCCTTGCGAAGGGCGGCGTCTTCCTGAACTTGCGCGGCTTTAGCGGCGTTCGCTTGGGTAGAGACAGCAGGCCGGAGCGGCGGCGCAGCAGCAGGCTGGGGCGGCGGCGCAGCAGCAGGCTGAACGGTTTCCACGCCCTCGGCGACGGGAGCCGGAACCGTTGCCACTGCGGGCGGAGACGCCATGGCTGGAGGCGACGGCGGCGGTTGCGAAATAATGAGCGGCGGCGTTTGCGGAGGCGCAGGGGGTTGCACCGCAGGGGTCGGCGGCGGCTCTTTCAGCATTTCCGGCACAAAGAGAACCGCCAGCGCCGCGATAACAGCGACGCCGACAAGACGTTGGGTCAAACGATTGTCCAAAATCAAGCCTCCCGTGATAGCGGCGGCAAGGGGGAATTTGATAACCAGGGTTGAATTGCCAACACCGGGGCGACCGTGTGAAATGAGCCCAGCACAACGATACGGTCGCCCGGACTGGCGGCAGCCTGGACAACCCGGCAAGCGCTCCGAATATCGGCCGCTTCAGCACGGGCGCCGGTCGCGCGAAGCAACGTCGCCAGTTCATCGCCAGTCCGTCCACGCTGCCCATCGAGCGTCACCGCATACCATGTATGAATAATTCCGGTCAACGCCTCGATGACGCCGTGCGCATCCTTGTCGGTCAGCAGGCCCATGATAGCCCAGGTGCGCCCCGTACAGGAACGCGCCCGCAATTGATCCGCCAGCACTGCTGCGGCGCGTGGATTGTGGGCCACGTCGAGAATCCATTCAACCGGGCCGGGGATGATCTGAAAACGCCCAGGCAATTCGGCGTTGATCAATGCAGTGTGGATCGCTTCAGGCGAAACCGGCAATCGGTCATGCAGGCTGATCAGCGTCATGAGCGCCGCAGCGGCGTTACCCAGTTGATGATCGCCCGCCAGCGCCGGCAGGGGCAACGCATCAAAGCGCCATTCGCCCGATTGCCAGCGCCAGATTGAGTCAGTGCGGACGAAATGGTAGTCGCGATCCACACAGAGCCATCGCGCATGGATACCCTCGGCGTACTCCACCAGGCGCGGCGGCGGATCGGGATCGGCGCAGATCGCCGGTCGTTCGGGACGATAAATACCGGCTTTTTCGTAACCGATGCTGTCACGGTCAGCGCCGAGCCAGTCGGTGTGATCGAGCGCGATGCTGGCCACCAGCGCGGCGTCGGCATCCACGATATTCACTGCGTCCAACCGCCCGCCGAGTCCCACTTCCAGCACGGCAACGTCTACTTCCGCCTCCCGAAACAGTTCCAGAGCCGCCAAGGCGCTAAACTCGAAATAGGTCAGGGAGAGGTCGCCCCGGGCGGCGTCGATGCGGTCGAAGACGCGACAAAGCATGGCGTCATCGGCTTCCACACCATTTATCCGAATGCGCTCGTTATAGCGCAACAGATGCGGCGAGGTGTAGGCCCCCACCCGGTAGCCTGCGGCGCGTAGTATGGCGTCCAGGAACGCGACGCAGGAACCTTTGCCATTGGTGCCGCCGACGGTGATTACCGTATGCGATGGCGGTTCCGGTTGCAGCCGGCGCAACACCGTCCGCACCCGTTCCAGACCGAGATCGATGGACCGGGGATGCAGGGTCTCCTGCCAGCGCAGCCAGTCGTCCAGTATCGTAAATCGCATATCCGGACCTACGCCGCCAATGCGTCGCGGCCAGTCAGCATCGCCAGCAAACTAGCTAATCGGTCGCGCAGTTCACGGCGGTCCACGATCATGTCGATTGCGCCGTGTTCCAGCAGGAATTCGCTGCGTTGGAAGCCTTCCGGCAGCTTTTCCCGCACGGTTTGCTCAATCACGCGCGGCCCGGCGAACCCGATCAACGCTTTCGGTTCAGCGATGTTAATGTCGCCCAGCATGGCCAGACTGGCGGACACGCCGCCGGTAGTCGGATGGGTCAGCACCGAAAGGTAGGGAACGCCATGTTCCGCCAATCGGGTCAGCGCCGCGCTGGTTTTCGCCATTTGCATCAGCGACACCAGCGCCTCTTGCATCCGCGCTCCACCGCTGGCGGCAAAGCAGATAAAGGGAATATGCTCATGCAACGCGGTCTGAGCGGCGCGGACGAAGCGTTCGCCGACCACCGAACCCATTGATCCTGCCATAAATTCAAATTCAAAAGCGGCAGCGACGACCGGCATCCCTTTCAACAGTCCACGCAAAGCAATCAAGGCGTCTTTCTCTTCGCTGGATTTCTGCGCCTGCGCCAATCGATCCTTGTATTTTTTGCTGTCCTTGAATTTCAGAAAGTCGATAGGTTCGATGTCCTCGCCAATTTCAATCACGCCATCTTCATCGAGAAAACTCCGCAGACGCTCGCGGGCGCTGAGATACATGTGATGACTGCACTTAGGGCATACCCGCAGGTTGCGTTCGAGTTCGGCGCCGTACAACACCGCACTGCATTCTTCGCATTTGCTCCAGAGTCCTTCAGGCATCTGGTGCTTATTGCGGCCATCGGTGCGGATCCGTGTGGGAACGAGTTTTTCGTACCAGCTCATGAGTCCCTAATTCCTATTCCCTAATTCCTATTGGCCAGTCTCTGACATCGCCCGATGCATGGCGGCGAGCAGTTCCGCAACTTCCCGTCGCATCCGTTCGGGATCGTCCGCCAGTTCCGCCATCTTGCTGACCAGGGCGCTGCCCACGACCACCGCATCGGCGACCTGGGCAATCGCCGCAGCCGTCGGCGGGTCCTTGATGCCAAAGCCGACCCCTAATGGCAAATCGGTGCAGGCGCGGATCGCCGCCAACTTGTCTGCGACTTCGGCGATGTTGATCGCGGCAGAACCGGTGACGCCTTTCAGCGAGACGTAGTAGAGATAACCACGCGCCCACTCAGCCGTACCGCGAACGCGCTCGGCGGTGCTGGTCGGGGCCAGCAGGAAGATTGGGGCGATACCGGCGGCGATCAGTAATTCCGCTAGTTCAGCGGCCTCCTCGGGCGGCAGATCGACGGTCAATACCCCATCGACGCCAGCCTCACGGGCGCCGGCGACAAAGGCTTCATAGCCCATACTCTCAATCGGATTGAGATAGCCCATCAGCACCAGCGGCGTTTCGGCATCGGTCTGACGAAACTCGTGCGCCAAATCCAACACCCCGCGCAGCGTCATGCCCTGCATCAGCGCCCGTTCGCAGGCTTTCTGAATGACCGGGCCATCGGCCATCAGGTCGGAAAACGGGACGCCCAACTCGACAAGGTCCGCCCCCGCCGCCACCAGAGCGTGCAACATCGGTACGGTCTGATCCGGGCGCGGGTCGCCGGCGGTGATATAGGGAATCAGGGCCTTGCGACCCGTGCGGCGCAATTCCTGGAAACAGCGGGTAATACGATTCATGCGGCAAAACTCTTGGAAGCAGTGTCAAAACTCCCCTCCCCGCTGGCGAGAGAAGGGATTGGGGATGCGGAGCTATAGCTGAATGCCTTCTGCCGTAGCGACGGTATGAATATCCTTGTCGCCGCGCCCGGACAGGTTGACCACGATGCTCTGGTCAGGGCGCATAGTCGGGGCCAGCTTCGTCACATAGGCCAGCGCATGGCTGCTTTCCAGCGCCGGAATGATGCCTTCGGTCAGCGTCAGGTCGTGGAAAGCGCGCAAGGCTTCGTCGTCGGTCACAGCGACGTATTGCGCCCGGCCAATGTCTTTCAGCCAGGCGTGTTCCGGGCCGACGCCGGGATAGTCCAGGCCCGCAGAAATCGAGTGAGTTTCAGTGATCTGGCCATGTTCGTCATTAAGCAGGTAGGTGCGGTTGCCGTGCAACACGCCCGGCCGGCCCGCGCATAGCGTGGCGGCGTGACGGCCCGTCTCAATGCCGGAACCCGCTGCCTCAACACCGTAAAGGGCGACTTCACGGTCATTCAGGAACGGATGGAACAAGCCAATCGCGTTGGAGCCGCCGCCAACGCAGGCCACCAGAGCGTCCGGCAGAACGTGATGTTCGGTCAGCATCTGCTCGCGGGCCTCGCGGCCAATCACCGCCTGAAATTCACGCACCATCAATGGATAGGGATGCGGGCCGGCCACCGTGCCGATCATGTAAAAGGTGTTGTCTACATTGGCGACCCAATCGCGCAACGCCTCGTTGAGCGCATCCTTGAGCGTGCGCGATCCGGAGGTCACAGGCTGCACCGTTGCGCCCAGCAACCGCATCCGGTAGACGTTCAGCGCCTGCCGCTGGATGTCCTCCGCGCCCATATAGACGACGCATTCCATCCCCAACCGGGCGGCGACGGTTGCCGAAGCGACGCCGTGCTGGCCTGCGCCGGTTTCCGCAATCAGCCGGGTCTTGCCCATCCGCTTGGCCACCAACGCCTGGCCAACGGTGTTGTTGATCTTGTGGGCGCCGGTATGGTTGAGATCCTCACGTTTGAGGTAGATCTGCGCGCCGCCGAGCCGCCGGCTCCAACGCTCGGCGTGATAGAGCGGACTGGGGCGTCCGACATAATGGGCCAGATCCGCATCCAGTTCGGCCAGAAATTCGGGGTCGTTGCGACAGTCCTGCCAGGCCTCGCTCAGTTCGCGCAACGCTTCCATCAGCGTTTCGGCGACGAACCGGCCGCCGTAACGGCCAAAATGACCGCTCTGGTCGGGAAACTGGCTGAAATCGACCGGGTTACGCATGGCCTTCGCAGTCATACACACCTCGTAGAAATGCGCGCATCAGTGCGGCGTCTTTAATGCCTTTGGCGGATTCTACTCCACTGCTCACATCGACCGCATAGGGACGAACCTGCTGGATCGCCTCGGTGACATTGCCGGGGTGTAGCCCACCTGCGAGAATCAGTGGCTTATATCGTTCAGCGGGAATCCGCGTCCAGTCAAAAGGCTGACCAGTCCCGCCCATTTTCTGGCCGCCATGGCTGTCCAGCAGCAGACCGGCCGCGCTGGCGAACTGTTGTTCGTAGTCCCGCACGTTGGCATTGGCGCCCATCGGCACTGCTTTGAGGTAGGGCTTGCCGAAAAATTCGCAATAGACAGGTGCTTCATCGCCGTGGAATTGCAACAGATCAAGCCGAACCGACTCCAAGACCGCCCGCACGGCTACCGGTTCTGCATTCATGAATAAACCCACTACCGTGACCAATGGCGGCAGCGCCGCGATAATGCGTTGTGCGGTTTTCACATCCACACATCGGGGACTGGGCGGATGAAAGACCAGTCCGATTGCATCCGCGCCCAACTCAGCCGCCATCATGCCGTCTTCCGGACGGGTAACGCCACAGATTTTGACACGGGTGCGGGACATCAGGGGCATGGACTGGGCGCGCAAGGAATAGGGACAGTTGGTAAAACGCGAAGACTACCAGAAATCCAGCAGGTTTGCAGATGCGGTTTCAGGCATAATGCCGACCAACTTCCGAATAGGCTGCAAAGCCAATTCCCTTTAGTCTTCAGCTTTTAGCCTGGTTGCTCATGCTCCCCGTCATCGCCATCGTTGGCCGACCCAATGTCGGCAAATCCACCCTGTTCAATTCTCTGACCCGCACCCGCAATGCGCTGGTGGCGGACATGCCCGGTTTAACCCGCGACCGGCAATATGGCCTCGGTCAGCGCGGTCCACAGCCTTATATGGTGGTGGATACCGGCGGTTTGACCGGCGAGGAGGCCGGAATGGATGGACTGGTGGCCCATCAGGTTTGGCGGGCGATTGAGGAAGCCGATGCGGTGTTGCTGCTGGTGGATGGCCGCGCCGGTCTGACCGCTGCCGACGAAGAGATTGCCGGCCAGTTGCGCCGCGCCGGTAAAATCCTGCATTTAGTGATCAACAAAGCCGAACATCGCGATCCTGATTTGATCAGCGCCGATTTCCACATCCTCGGGTTGGAACATCTGCATGTCATCGCCGCCGTTCATAATCAGGGCGTCGAAGATCTCATGGAGGAAGTGTTGGCGTCATTACCAAGCCGTGAGGAATCCGGCGAAGACGCGCTATTGGAGAACCCGGACAACGTTCTCAAACTGGCGATCGTGGGGCGGCCCAATGTCGGAAAATCCACTTTGGTCAATCGGCTGCTGGGCGAGGAGCGGATGCTGGCATGTGATCTGCCCGGCACGACTCGCGACAGCGTGGCGGCGCCCTTCGAGCGCGATGGCCAGCGTTATCTGCTGATCGACACGGCTGGAGTGCGCCGCCGCGCCCGCGTCAGCGAGGTCGTGGAGAAATTTAGCGTCATCAAAACATTGCAGTCCATTCAACAGTCTCATGTGACGGTGTTGGTGCTGGACGCCCAACAGGGCGTCAGCGATCAGGACGCCAGTCTATTAGGGTTGATTGCGGATAGCGGCCGGGCGTTGGCGATTGCGGTTAACAAATGGGATCATCTTGATCGTGACACTCGCGCCCAGGTAAAGAGCGAGCTGGATCGTCGACTGGGTTTTCTTGATTTCGCCAAAATCCATTTCATTTCCGCGCTGCACGGCACGGGCGTCGGCGAACTACTCGGTTCGGTGCGGGAAGCGTATGCCGCCGCCACGCGCAAACTGGCGACGCCGGAATTGACGCGCATTCTCGAAGACGCGCTAGCTGCTCATCAGCCGCCCCTGGTGCATGGCCACAGCATCAAGCTGCGCTACGCGCATCAGGGCGGGCAAAACCCACCGCTGATTATCATCCACGGCAACCGGGTCGATCATGTCCCAGAAACTTACCGGCGCTATCTGATCAATGTCTATCGTAAGCGGTTGAATTTGTGGGGGACGCCGATTCGCGTTGAG
>Ga0209573_1001746_pt1 | contig 31252 bp, 21 predicted proteins | sample TNRBio252014_DNA_FD_185870 | JGI IMG/M metagenome (GOLD analysis project Ga0209573, IMG submission 185870) | Wastewater treatment Type I Accumulibacter community from EBPR Bioreactor in Madison, WI, USA - TNR Reactor_6/25/2014_ DNA (SPAdes)... | ecosystem: Engineered > Bioreactor > EBPR >...
AAGCCCTTCTCAAATTGGAGCCGGTAGCTCTTTTCGCTGTATGACCCGTATCTTTCCATGCCTTTGAAGGTAAAACGGCCGCGTAAGGCCAAAAACAAATGCAGGATCGAAATAAAAAATTTTCGCCTCGGCTTGCTTGTTACGCCGATTTTATTTAGTATCGTCTCCGCAAGAGCTCTGCTTTTGCTGGAAGCATCGTTAGTAGGTAGTCGCATACCACTAATTTGGTGCTTCCTTTCGTTTTATCCAAATGTTCTATAAACTTACCGAACTATTGATTTACGAATGAGGCTCAGAATTACTCCAAGTTGGAATGGGATTTTGGCGACAACTCAGCGATTTCTACTGAAGAAAACCCTGTGCACGTGTACGCTTCAATAGGCACTTATACGGTTACCCTGACGGCTACATCGCTGAACGGGAAAAATACCGATGTGTTTGAACAGGAATTAGTACTTTCCGACCCCAATGCGGAGTTGACTAAGCTGGTGGGCGATGTTTCCAAAACATGGATTCTACTTCGCGAAGTCGGCACTGGCCGTTACCCGCTGGAAGTAGGCCCTATCGACAGAAGTACGATCTGGTGGGCGCAGGGTTTGAACAACGACGAACTGGCGCTTCGCCCCTGTATCCTCAATGACGAGTGGACATTTGGCCGCGACGGCTCGATGAAATACGATTCTAAAGGCGACTTCTGGGCTGAAGGCGGCGTATTCGAACCTGCCAACCTTTGCCAGGAAACCAATGCCACCAACCTGGTAGGTCCGGGCGGCATAGATCTCTCTGCATTTGGCGATGGCACTCACACTTTTACACTAGGCAACAAGCTTACTGTAAGTGGTTTGGGCGCTTTCGTAGGCTTGCCCAAAATTGGTACGGACACCGAGGTTAAAGTTCCGCAACAATCTGTTACGTATGATATCATCAAACTCTCCGACGGGGCAGTTGATACCCTGATCCTCGAATCTGCCTACAAATTTGACGCGGCTAACCCAACTGACGATGCATACTGGCGTATAGTACTTGTACACTACGACAATGCAGCGCAAACGCCGCCGATTCCATTGCCTTCTCCGATTGCCGGATTTAGCGCAGTAGTTGACGGCCTCACGGTAACGCTGACGAATACATCAGAGAACGGTTTGTCTTATTTGTGGGAATTTGGCGACGGCAATACGTCAACCGCTACTAGCCCGACGCATACCTATGCTACGGGCGGCGTGTATAATATCAAACTTACAGCTACCAACAATTCGGGCAGTAGCTCTGCTACGCAAGAAGCCTTTACTTCAGCAGTAGCGTTGACCGATGCCCTGCTTCAAGGCGGCGCCTGGAAGATTCGCAATGCAGAGAATTCAATTTTTGTAGGCCCTGGTCTCGGCAGTAATAGCTGGTGGAAAGTACCCGCCAACTTCCTGGATGGTTCTTCTACCGGCGGCGACGACTGGTCATGTATCGTCAACGACGAATTTATTTTCGCTGCGAGCGGTATATACCAATACAAAACAAACGGCGACGCCCGCAACGACGGCTATATGACAGGCTTCAGCAACGGCTGTATCTCCGACGCCGAATTGGCACTCAGTGGTAACGGCGCGGCTTTCGGCTCTGCAATCCACTCTTATGTGTTTACACCGGCTTCCGGCAGCGACAGGGCCGTTATTACGCTGACTAACGGCGCGCCCAATAAAGCAGCCTTCCTCGGCTTCTATAAAGGTTATTACGGAGGCGAAAATAGTAACGGCGCTAACCCGCCCAACGGTGGCAACACAACCAACAAGTACGAAGTAATCGGCTATGCAAAAAGCCCAACCAAAGAATATTTGTTCGTTTCTGTTGACATCTCGACTGATCACAGCGGCGGCGCCGCCTGGTCAATGGTACTGGAGCGTTAACAGCTCATTTTCATTTTTCGACAGGACAGGAGCGAGAGCGGGAAACTGCCCCGCTCCTGTTTTTTTTTCGCTTGCCCAACGGCTATGATACCTGTATCGTAAACACGTTTAAAAATTCAGGATTATGACCAGACTCTTTGTCCTGCTCGTCTTTACGGCGCTGTCTTTTGCCGCCGTTGCACAAGGCAGGCTTATTTCAGGAAAAGTCACCGACGCCGCCGGCCTTGAACTGCCCGGCGTTACCGTACAATTGGTCGGCACTTCCACCGGCACTGTGACGGATTTTGACGGGAACTATCAGTTATCTGCCGATGAGGGTACCCTCCGGTTTAGTTACGTTGGATTTGCATCCCAGGATGTTGCGATAGCAGGACAATCAACTATCAATGTGATTCTGCTGGAAGAAGCCCAACTGCTCGAACAAGTAGTGGTAATCGGCTACGGCACACAAAAGAAAAAAGACTTGTCAACAGCCGTGGTCACTATTGACGAAGATGCCATAAAAGAAAGACCTTTGGTATCAGCGGCTGAAGCCTTGCAAGGCAAAGCGGCAGGCGTGCAAGTGGTACAACCTTCGGGCAAACCAGGCGCTGACCTTTCTGTTCGTGTGCGTGGCTCTACTTCGGTGCTGGCAGGCAACGAACCCCTCTACGTGGTAGACGGAGTGCCGACTACCGATATTCGCGGGCTGAACCCTACCGATATTGCCACGATGAGCGTACTCAAAGACGCCTCTTCGGCGGCTATCTACGGCGCCCGGGCAGCAAACGGCGTTGTACTCATTACGACGAAGCGAGGCAAGGAAAATACGCCGGTGATTCGCCTCGATGCTTACGCCGGTATTTCCCGGTTGAGAAAAACGGTTGAAGTACTATCAACAAAAGGATACCGCGACTTGATGGATGAAATCATCCCAGGCGCACTCGACCCTTCTCAAACTGATTTTAACGACTGGAGCAAAGAAGTTTTCGGCACCGGTAAAAACCAGTCTTACCAGCTCTCTTATTCCGGTGGCAATGACAAATCGCGCTACTTTTTATCCGCAGGTTATTTGAATAATGAAGGCATCGTGCGCCCCGCCCGCTTCGACAGGTATTCTTTCAGACTAAACCTGGACAACGACCTGAAGCCCTGGCTGAAGATAGGCGCCAGTATAAATGCCTTGCATTCAAAGACCAAAGACACTCCCGACAACGCCAGTTCGGGCAGGGGAGGCGTGATTATGAGTGCGCTCAATACGCCGCCGTTCCTCAATATCTATAATGACGACGGCAGCGGGCAATTTGATCCGAACCCCTTCCAACCCTCCTGGGAAAACCCCGTGGCATACATGGAAGGCCCCAAACAACAAGCACTGGACAATCGCCTGTTTGGCAACGTGACGGCCGATGTAAAACTTTTGGAAGGATTGACATTTAAAACCAATGTGGGCATCGACCTCAATGCACACCAATGGGATTACTACCTGGATCCTTTCCGCACTACGTTTGGCCGCAGCCAAAACGGAATAGGCCGCGCTGACAAAAGTAATACCTCGACCTGGCTGTGGGAAAATACGCTCAACTATGTCAAATCGATCGGCAGGAGCAATTTTTCAGTCCTTGCAGGCAGCAGTCTCCAGAAACAACGCTGGAATGACTCCTATATCGAAGGAAACGACTTTCCCGATAATGTGTCGGTCACTACCCTGAATGCCGCCAATAATATCACCGCCAGCACAAATATCCAGGAATGGTCGCTGGCCTCGTTTTTTGGCCGCGCTACGTACGATTTTAATAATAAATATTACCTGACGGCCAGCTTGCGCCGGGACGGTTCCTCCAAATTGGCGCAGCACTGGGGCACGATGCCGTCGTTCTCTGTGGCATGGCGTCTTTCGGCAGAACCTTTTATGCAAAACCTGTCGTTTATCGACGATTTGAAGTTGCGCGGCGGCTGGGGTAAAAACGGCAACCAGGAAGGCATTTCCAACTATGCGCGCTACGGGTTGATCTCGTATTACCGCAGGACGTCTACCAACCCGCTATCGGGGCCGGCTGCCGTACAGGTATCTTACGGCAACCCCGACCTGCGCTGGGAAACCACCTCGCAGTCCAATATCGGTATCGACCTTTCTATTCTGAACTACCGGGTCAACTTCAATATCGACGCGTATATCAAAAAAACGGACGACGTACTGTTGGATGTGCAATTGTCTAATTCACTGCCTATTACGACCATTCAGACCAATGCCGGACAGATTGAAAACAAGGGTATTGAATTTAACATCTCCACGGTCAATACAGACAGAAAGCTGAGGTGGAATACCGATTTTAATATTTCTTTTAATAAAAATAAAGTCATTTCGCTGGATTACACCGACGTGTACTACTTCGGCCGCATATACAGCAACAACCAGGATGTGGCCATCGTGCGGGAAGGCTTGTCATTGGGCTCATTCTTCGGCTATGTGTCGGACGGCGTAGACCCCGAAACGGGCGATTTGAAATACAGAGACGTCAACGGCAACGGCGTTTTTGATACCGGCGACCGCACTGTGATCGGCAATGCGCAACCCGATTTTGTGTTCGGTCTTACGAATTCGTTTACGTACAAGCGTTTCGACTTCAACTTCTTCTTCCAGGGAAGTTACGGCAACGATATCTACAACGCCACCCGCATAGACCTCGAAGGCATGTTTGACAGCAAAAACCAGTCGGTAGCCGTATTGCGACGCTGGACGCCCGATAACCGGGATACCGATATTCCGAGGGCTGTCGGCGGCGGCAGAGTAGACAATGTGCGCAACTCCACCCGTTTCGTGGAAGACGGTTCTTATGTGCGCTTAAAGTCTGTGACATTGCTCTACAGACTTATTGAGCGGAGACAAAAACCTACAGGGTTGCAGCAAGTATCCGTGTATGCTACCGGTCAAAATCTGCTTACCTTTACCAAATACAGCGGATTTGACCCTGAAGTAAACGCTTTTGGCAGGAGCGCCACCGAATTGGGTATTGACTACGGCACTTATCCGCAGGCGATAACCGTGACGGTAGGCTTTAATGTGGAATTTTAAAAAAAACGTTCCGATGAAAAAAACAATCCTTTTTCTGACCACCATACTCCTGGCCTTTTCCTTCCAGTCGTGCGATGATTTTCTCGAACTGGAGCCGGTAGCTCAGGGTATTGCAGTAGATAATACGTCTACCGATTCGGTGTTGTACCACACTGCACAAGAGGTAGAAGCGGCCCTGGCGGGGGTATACGCCGATTTTAAAAACGAATATTATCAGCTCGACTACTTCGTAAATGGCGACGCCCAGTCGGACGACGCTTATGCCGGCGGCGACAACCCCGCCAACTTTCAAATCGACGACTATAAGCTCGACGCCACCAATACCAATGTGAGCCGGGACTGGGCTTATCTGTATTCGACCATCGGCAAAGCCAATACGGTGATCAACAACGTAAACGCAGTGGACGACCCGGCTCTGACGGCTGCCCGCAAAAACGAAATACTCGGCGAAGCCTCGTTTATCCGGGCTTTCATGTATTTCCAACTGGTACAACTGTGGGGCGACGTGCCGCTGCAACTCACGGAGATCAGAACCATCAGCGTAGATATCTTGCCTGATATTTATCCTATCCTTTTCCCGCCGCGGATGCCGAAAGAAGAAGTGTATGCCCAAATAATAACGGACCTTGAGGTAGCTCTGGCCAATGTGAAGCCCACGGCCTTGCATAAAGGCTTTGCGACCACGGGCGCCGTCAATGCTATGCTGGCCAAAGTATACGCCACGAAAGAGCCCCACGATTGGAACAAAGTGAAGCAATACTGCGACGCCGTCATTGCCGGCCCGTATAGCCTGCTGTCGAGTTATGACCATTTGTGGGACAACCTGCACGAAAACTCTTCGGAAGCTATATTTGAGATCAACTACAACGGCGGCATTACCGACGGCAACTGGGGTACCAAGATATTCCGGGGTTTAGATTGGAAAAAGTTCAACCTGCCGTCAAACGACCTGGTCAAAGCCTTCGACGACGAAAACGACCTGATCCGGAAAAATGCCTCGATCGTCTTCCTCGATGTATCGGGCAGATGGTCCGACGCGCATTGGCCGCAAACGATGTATCCTTTTATCAACAAATACCGCAATTTCAACGAAGGCAGCAACCAGAACTATATCTTCATCCGCCTGGCGGACATCTTGCTGCTCAAAGCGGAAGCGTTGAATGAACTGGGCGATACGCCGGGCGCTGCAGCATTGGTCAACCAAATCAGAACCCGTGTGAATTTGCCCAATACTACCGCCACCACACAGGCAGCCATGCGTCTGGCTATAGAAAAAGAACGACGGCTTGAGCTGGCTTACGAGGGGCACCGCTGGTACGACCTCAAGCGCACCGGCAGGGCCATTGAGGTGATGAATAATGCTACGGGCGTAGGGGGCGTTAACCTGGGTTATATGCTGAATCAGGATAGACTGCTTTGGCCTATACCGCAGGCAGAATTGGATAAAAACACGAAATTGATCCAGAATCCGGGGTACTAGATTTGGGCCTGGAATTTTTAACCACAGAGTTTCACAGAGTTACACAGAGGGATCACAGAGTCATAGAAACGCTCGCTCTGTGGAAACTCTGTGTAACTCTGTGTCCTCTGTGGTAAAATAAATAACATATACCGCCATGAACCTATCAAATTTAATCAACTACCGTGCCCTTCTGCTGCTCGCGCTCGCCTTCGTATTAAGCAGCGTCTCCTCCTGTAAAAAAGACAACGACGACGACGTCAATATCCCCGATACCACTTCGATCGGCAAAGCCCAGGCCTGGCTGACCCGGGGCGACAAAGTCAAGCTTTTTAATAAAGAAGCAGATATCTTGATTAAACCCGTTTCGCCGTCTAACTGGTCGGTAATTGAAGTCGATACTGCTGTCACTTATCAAACAGTAGAAGGTTACGGCGCGGCGTTGACCGGCTCCTCTGCCTGGTTGTTTAATCAGGAAATGGACGCCGTAACCCGTCAAAAAACGCTCGAAGCACTGTTCGATCCGGAAGAGGGCATCGGTATTTCGTATTTGCGCCTTACCATGGGCGCCTCCGACTTTTCCCTGTCTGATTTTACGTATAACGACATGCCGGCCGGGCAAACCGATTTCAGCCTTCAACAATTCTCCTTGGGCCAGGATCGCCAGGATGTGATCCCCGTACTCAAAGACATCATCGCCATTTCGCCCGACATCAAGCTCATGGGCACGCCCTGGAGTCCGCCGGCCTGGATGAAAACCAACGGCAATCTGAAAGGCGGCAAACTCAAAGCCAACTGCTACGAGGTGTACGCCAATTATTTTGTAAAATACGTGGAGCAAATGCAGCAAGAGGGAATCACCATTGATGCCGTCACGCCGCAAAACGAACCCTTGTATTTTACGGCCAATTATCCCTGTATGGAAATGCAGAGCGGCGAGCAATTGCTGTTTATCAAATCTTACCTCGGACCAAAGTTTACGGCGGCGGGATTGAACACCAAAATCATCGTCTACGACCACAACTGGGACAATACCGACTACGCCATTTCCATCCTGAACGACCAGGAAGCCAGGAATTATGTGGCCGGCTCGGCGTTTCACGCTTACGGCGGACAGGTATCGGCCATGAGCGTGGTGCACAATGCCCACCCCGACAAGGGTTTGTACTTCACCGAAATCTCCGGCGGCGCCTGGGCCACCAACTTTTCCGACAACCTGATGTGGAACATGAAAAACATCTTCATCGGCACGGCCTTAAACTGGTCGAAAACGGCTTTGCTCTGGAACCTGGCGCTCGATCAGGGTTACGGCCCCCAAAACGGCGGCTGCGGCAATTGCCGGGGTGTGATCACCGTAAATACCGTGAGCGGGCAAGTGACCTACAACGAAGAATATTACGCTATCGCCCACTTCTCCAAATTTGTCAGGCCGGGCGCCGTGCGCATTGCTGCCGAAGTGCCGCAAACGCTGAGCAATGTGGAAGCTGTAGCCTTCCAAAATACGGATGGTACAAAAGCTATGGTGGTGTGTAATTACGGCTCCACGTACACTACTTTTTCTGTTAATCAGGGTAATAAGAGGTTCGATTATTCGGTACCGCCTCAGGGGGTGGTCACGTTGGTGTGGTAAAACCGCGAGGCCCGCAGAGTAAGGCATTTTTTTCTTCGCACCGCCAAGTTTTGGGCATGATATAGGCTCGGAATAAAGCTCAGTTCGTTGTCCTCTATTGTATAATAGTTATGCGATTAATGTTAATCTTTTGTGGACTATACTGCTGTTTGGAGGCAGGCGCCAATTTTTTGGATCTACTTACTTTTTACGAAAATCCAGATGATTTTATTAGAATCTATGGAATTGGCTCTAATAGTGACCACCTGCAATTTACCTCTATACTTTTATACAAGATATGGAGAATTGTTCTTGCGATTTTGTTTTTAAGCACAGGAATATGTGCTTTTTCATTACTAAACAAGCCTGACAGGCAGTACTCACGTATAACATGGGTGGTTTTTGGGGTCACTTCACTAGGGATTTTATGGGAGTTATGGGCATACTATGTTTGGTATCAATCTGGGTATGATCATTATCCTGGGTATGACCCGTTTCTATTTTAGACATACAAAAATTACCTTGCAGCAGTGGCTTGATATTGCAGATGGGAATATGAATATCGACCCGCACAAGGACTTGACTATTAGCTATAATTTCTTAATTTTGATCTTCACGCTGTCAAAAAAAACAGGCTAAATGCCCCGGCGTGAAGATCAATCCCGACAGCAGGCAGGTTTTGCCTGCAAAAGAAACCGAATGTCGGGGTACCCAGCCAGATCGTAAAAAGTGACGCCGGCTATGTTTAGCTTTGATACGTCGCAAAGTCGCGTTTCGACTCCGCTCAACGACCTGCAAAGATAGCACAGTCGCATAGTCGCGCAAGTTCTTCTGTCTCAACCACGAAGGCCTGTGGTACGGCGCCATCGGCCCCAGAAACAAATACCAGTACAACGCCAAAGATCTGAATGAAGACTTTGGGTTGCATTGGTACGACTACGGCGCCAGGTGGCAAGACCCGGCGGCGGGGCGGTGGTGGGCAGTGGATCCGTTGGCGGAAAGAAGCCTTTCATGGTCTCCTTATAACTATGTGCTTGGAAATCCTATCCGATTGATCGATCCTGATGGACGAAAAGAAGAAACCTATAAAGTTGACGGAGAGGGTAATATTGAAAAGGTAGATGATAAAAAGCATTATGACCAGGATGGAAATGAAGTTGATATTCTGGTCGCTGGAGAACGGAATGTTTCCCAATTCGTACGGTCGTATAGTCGTACAGTCGTACAGTCTCCAAGTCGCTACTCGGTACCTCCCCAGGGAGTGGCCACGTTGGTATGGTAAGTTAGCCCGCACAATACTATTATCACCAGCCCCAGCCCCCCATAAAAGCCCTGTATAGGAAACTCGCTCCAATATCCTATCATCGCTATTTGTACGGCGATCCAGGTGCTGAGTATGATCCCCGAGGCCAGGGCGAGCGTCCAGGCCCAGTGACGGGTTTTGAACAAAGGCAACCAGGGTAGGGGAGCCGCCGGTTTTCTCAGGATTAGTCCGACGGCGGCGACAAGGGGAATGACGCCGTTAAATAGCAAGAGGACGATGCCGGGAACTAAAAAATTGCGGAAAGGAGATCCTTGCAGCATGTCGGTAGAGGCTTGCAATAACCGGCCGCTTGGATCGAGCAGCATGGAAATGCCGCCGTAAAACGCACCCGCGGATAAAAACACGAGCAATAGAATCAAAAACCAGCGAAGCATAATGCTAACATTTAATGGACGCCTCATAAGTCGGAATAGAAGGACCCAAGTTAGTTAGACTTGTGAGGCGCCCTGTGTTGCGTTAATTAGTGTCTGTCCATTTAGTCGAGTGTCTGCTCTTTAGAGTTCGAGAGCAAGGCACGCGAAGCCCCCAAAAACGGGAGTTTACCCGCGTAAATGACCGATTTTGGGGGCGAGCGTAACGCAGCTATCGGACTATAAAGACGGACACTAATTAGCGTGTGCCGTTTCTTTTTCCTTATTAACCAGGAATTTCTCCAACACATCGGGTACTTTTTCCATTGCTGCATACAGTCCTTTGCTAACCCTGGAGGGGATGAAAGAAATTTCAGCGCCCCTGCTTACCAAAAAGCCGAGGGGTTCCATGCCTACGCCGCCACCGCTGGCGCTGCCAAAGCCGTGTCCTTGTTTTTCATCGCCGCCCTCGCCGCCGCCGAATCCGAAGCCTAAACCAACGCGGATAACGGGTACGCAGGTGAATTCGCCGAGTTTGAATTCTTTACCAACTACTGTTTCCGTGCGGGCTTCATTGGTCAGGAATTCCGTGACTTTGCCAAGCACTTCATCAAAATTCGATTTCATGGCTACTTGAATTTATATGAAAAATAAGCGCGCAAAAACGCCTGCGCTAAGCTGAACAAGCGCGTTTGCACGAAAATGGCTACTTCCTGCTGCCCTATGAAGTTGATACCCAACTGCATGCGCCGGTTGCTCCACAAGTAAAACAACGGATACAGGTGGGCATTTCTGATAAAATCGCCGGTGTCCCAGTTGACGCGAAAACGCTTGATCCGGAAGGCGCGGGGCAGGTTTTTCAGCATGGACCATATCAGGCGGGTAGGGAAGGGGCTTCTCTTTTTGGGGGCAGGTTTTGTCTGCTCAGGAGCGCTTTTTTGAGGAGTATTCGAAATGTTTATTTTTTTATTAAAAACCCTAAAAAACCAGTTCAAGCCTTTCTCATCCGGAATCATCCTGAAGTCGATGATGCGCGACCAAGCAGCCCGGTATACATCTTTTTGAGAATCAATCTCTAATTCGAGGGGAAGCCACAATATAATAAAGAGCATTCCTAGAATGACCGCTAATACGATAACCCATGCCATAATCACAGGATTAAGAGCTTGCACAAGAATCCATCAATGGCCTACGAGCGGCAAATTTTGTTTGATACTTCGTTGCATTTTTTCGCCGTAGCTGCCGGCTACGTCTGCAAAATGCGCCTCGTCTGAAACAAAATTTGCTCGCCCTCGGCTCATCATGGAATCTTGTACAAGCTCATACACTTGCGATGTAGGAATTAACAAGGAGATTTGTATTGACTTTTCTCCGTTTTTTTCAATGATAAATATCATTCCGGGTTACAATACGGCCCTGGGCTGCAAAAATTGTCCGGCGAATTCGGGTTTAAAAACAAAACATCGTAACTTGACAACTTGAACAACTGTTTGCAGCCATGAAATTCTTATCGGAATACCGCGACGCGGGGGTAGTGGAGCAATATCTGGAGGCCATTCACAAGCTGGTGACGCGCCCATGGTCGATTATGGAAGTATGCGGCGGACAAACCCACAGCCTGGTCAAAAATGGCATTTTGCAGCTATTGCCCAAAGAAATCAATATGATCCACGGGCCGGGTTGCCCGGTATGCGTGACGCCCGTCGAGATCATCGACAAGGCGATTTGGCTGGCAGATAGTGGGGTAGTGGTCTGTTCTTTTGGCGATATGCTGCGCGTGCCGGGTTCAAAGGGTAGTCTGCTCGAAGCCAAAGCCCGCGGCGCCGATATACGCATTTTGTATTCACCGCTGGAGGCCGTGCAGATTGCCGCCCAAAATCCTGATAAACAAGTGGTCTTTTTTGCCGTAGGTTTTGAAACCACGGCGCCCGCTAATGCGTTGTCGGTATTGATGGCCCAAAAACAAGGCCTGCATAATTACAGTATTCTCGCTTCTCACGTATTGGTGCCGCCGGCCATCGAGGCCATCATGGACGACCCCGAAAGCCGGGTCAACGGATTTCTCGCTGCCGGCCACGTATGTACAATCATGGGCATTTCCGAATATTACCCGCTTGTAGAAAAATACCGCGTGCCTATTGTAGTGACGGGTTTTGAACCGGCCGATCTCTTGCAGGGTATTTATATGACCGTCAAGCAACTGGAAGATGGACGCGCAGAACTGGAAAACCAATACGCCCGAATGGTGCGCGAAGAAGGCAACCCTGCCGCTAAAGATACCATTTCACAAGTATTCGAGGTGACCGACCGCATGTGGCGCGGACTCGATGTCATTCCCCAAAGCGGCTACAAAGTAAAACCCGATCTGGCCGAATACGATGCCGAGGATAAATTTGAGATTCCTGCCGGCAATCCCGTCGATAACGCGGAGTGCATAGCCGGTGAGATCATGAAAGGCATCAAAAAGCCATTTGACTGTCCCAACTTCGGCACGAAGTGCAAACCCGAGAACCCGCTTGGCGCACCGATGGTCTCTTCGGAAGGCGCCTGCGCGGCTTATTACCACTTTTCGGGAATCACATTGCCGGAGGAACAGTTAAAATAATTTCAGCCGGCATTCTTAAATTCCCAAAAAGTCGTTTCTTTGCAGCACTTCCTTAACCTAATAGCCAAAATACTCTTCTCGTTTATACTTCGACTTACCTACGAAAGACATTTGTTAGGTTACTAAAGCATTAAACATATGGCAAAATTGAATTTTGGCGGCGTGGAAGAAAACGTCGTTACCAGAGAAGAATTTCCTTTGGCGAAAGCTCAGCAGGTATTACGGGATGAAGTGATCGCTATCATCGGCTACGGCGTACAAGGCCCCGGCCAGGCGATGAACCTTCGCGACAATGGTTTCAAGGTTATCATTGGCCAGCGCAGGCCTTCCAAGACCTGGGACAAAGCAGTGGCCGACGGTTGGGTGCCCGGCGAAACGCTCTTTGACATCGAAGAGGCCGTCTCGAAGGCTACAATCGTTCAGTATCTGCTGTCCGATGCCGCTCAGATTGCCCAATGGGCTGCTATAAAGCCGTTGCTTACAGCCGGCAAAGCACTCTACTTTTCGCACGGATTCGGTATTACCTATAGCGACCGCACCGGCATCGTGCCGCCTGCGGACATCGACGTGATACTGGTGGCGCCCAAAGGTTCGGGTACGAGCCTGCGCCGCTTGTTTCTGGAAGGCCGCGGCCTCAATTCCAGCTACGCTATCTATCAGGATGCGACAGGCCGCGCTTACGATCGCGTTATTGCATTGGGCATCGGTATCGGGTCGGGTTATTTGTTTGAAACCACCTTCAAAAATGAAGTCTACAGCGACCTCACCGGTGAGCGGGGCAGCCTTATGGGCGCAATCCAGGGCTTGTTTGAGGCGCAATACTCGGTGCTTCGCCAGCGCGGGCACTCGCCCAGCGAAGCTTTCAATGAAACGGTGGAAGAACTCACGCAAAGTCTGATGCCCTTGGTTGCCGAAAACGGCATGGACTGGATGTACGCCAACTGCTCTACTACGGCTCAGCGCGGCGCGTTAGACTGGAAAAACCGCTTCCGCGATGCGGTGCTGCCGGTATTTAACCAGTTGTACGATAGCGTAGCCGCCGGCCACGAAGCCCAGCGCTCTATCGATTCGAATAGCCAGGCCGACTACCGCCAGGGCCTGGAAGAAGAACTCCGCCAATTGCGCGAAAGCGAATTATGGCAAGCCGGGAAAACGGTGAGGAGCCTGCGGCCGGAAAAGGGGTGATGTGCTGATGTGCTGATGTGCTGATTTGCTAATAACCATTGATTATCAGCACATCAGCAAATCAGCACATTAGCAAATTATCTTATCAGAGTAACATCCCCTTTCAACTCGTATTCCAGGTCGCCGAGTGTGAGCATAACGCGGTAAATGTATACGTCTGAAGGGGCGGGTTCGTTTTTGTACGTGCCGTCCCAACCAGCGTTATCGCCTTGTCCTTCGTACACCAATTGCCCCCAGCGGTTGAATACCTTGAACGATTCAACCACATAACCTCCTTTGTAGAAGACCTTGAAGGCGTCGTTGCGGTCGTTGCCGTCGGGAGTGAAAATATTGGGTATCTGGAACCTGGCGGGTAATACGAGTACTTCATCAGAGTCATCGCGGGTACAGCCTTCGGCTGAGGTAACGGTAACGGAATACGCGACGATCTCGCCATTGTCGCTTTCGGTAAACGGAGCGATATGGTTGAAGGTGGGCGTAGTCGTTTGACCGATTTGCACGCCGTTTTCGTACCAGGTATAAGTGGATATATTAGCATCTGGCGGAGTGACCACAGCCGTCAGCAAAAGCGAATCTTTTGAAATAACCGTATCGCCGGGGCTGATTTCGATGCTTACGCCGAATTCATCGCCGATCACTTCTACTGTTACGACTTCGGTCAGCGTGCCGCAATTATTGCCATAGACATAATCGAGTTGGAAGTCGGTAGTTGTAGTAAGTCCGGTAACGGTGATACTTGCCCCGGTTAGTGTGATGCCGTTGTAGGTCCAGGTGAAGCTTTCCTGGGCGCCGGGTTGGAGCGTACTGGATGCCGTGAGCGTCACCGGATCTCCGGCGCAAATCGTGACGCCTTCTACTGTTAAATTGGGCTCGCTGACCACAAATACGGTTACGGTGTCTTTTACAGTGAAACACTCATTTTGGGCGGTGAGCACATAAGTAGTCGTCTGGTTGGGTAATACCTGTACCAGGGGATCGTTGGAATTAAAATTGGGATCGGTAGAAGAAGACCAGACGTAATCGATGTCTTCGTCGACATCGTTAAGTTGAATAGGCGTAGTTTCGGTATCGCAGATCGTTGGATTGGGAATCAAATTCGTCATAGGCGGGGGCACGACTACTACCGTCGTACTCGCCTCCTGGGAGCATCCTCCGATTTCGGCTTTTGCAGTATAAGTGAGCGTGGCAGGAGGATTGGCTAGCGGGGTGTAACAATCGGTGCAGGATAAATTGGTGGGCGGTTCCCAGGTAATGGCGCCTTGTCCGTCGTAATCAAGGGTTAATTGCACGCTTTCTCCCTGGCATATTCGCGGAAACTCGGGCAGAATCGTCATACTCCTCGCTTCCACCACATATATCGTGATTTCGTCGGTGGTCTCGCAGGCATTATTGGTCACCACGCGTTGGTAAGTAAACGTATCCAGTGCGGTAACTACGAGATTCCACAGCGAATCGGGTGATTCAAAGCCGGGGCCGGGCTGCCATTGATGATCGATATCGGGGAAATGGCTGGGTTCGTAGGTGGTTGAAACAAACGTAACGATATCCCCCTGGCAGTAGATTTCCTTATCGGGAATAGCCGTGATGGTTCCGGTAGGTAGTGAATCGACTTTGATAAATACCGAGTCGAATACCGTGCACTGGGCAATGTTAAAGGTAGCGAGATAAAGCGTAGATTCAGTAGGAGCGGCTATCACATTGAGACCTCCCAATGTATCCAGTGTGCCGTTATTGGGGCCCCAGGTGAGGCCGGTTCCCTGGCCGGTACTGGTTAGAGCCGTTAGATTGACCACTTCACCCAAACAGATAAATACCGTATCGGGCGATTGGATATCGACATCGGCAGGGGCGACGGTTACCGTCACCTGGTCAGTCTGGCTGCAAAAGCCGCTTGCGCTCGTAGTAGTAAGGGTGTAAGTGGTGGTTTGCTGCGGAGTGGCCAGGGGGGCTGAACTTGTGGGATCATCCAGACCGGTAGTGGGCGACCAGCTATATTGCGTCGTAGTGGTATCTTGATCGATAAACTCGGCCAGTACGACGCTGTAATTTTGACAGATCAGGGTGTCTCCGATAAGTTCGGGAACGTCAAATGGATCGACATTGATCGTCAAAGTATCGGATACCAGGCAACCTGCCACTTCCACAGAAGCGATATAGGTTGTCGTATTATACGGCGTACTAATCGGCGTATTCGTAGTGGGATCGTTTAAGTAGGTAGTAGGCGTCCAAAGCAAGTTAGAATTATTGACGTTATTGATGGCTGCCAGTTGCACCGAAGCGCCCCGGCAAATATTAACGGGGTCGGCAGCTTCGAGAGTGATTTGGGGATCGACGATTTGAAGGAAAATAGAGTCCGTATCGGTACAAATAGGCCCTACTTTGCCTTCTACCTCTACCCACATGCTGGTGGGCGGCGTTACTATCGGTGTAGCTATAAAGGGATTGTCGAATACGTTGATGGGCGTCCAGAAGTATTCAGAGGCGCCTTCGACAAAAAGTTGCAGGCTGGAATTTGCGCACACCAGCGCAGTATCGACGCCGCCTTGTACTTCAATTTCGAGTTCGTCGCGCAATTCGATGGTCAGCGTGGTGTAAACTACATCGCCACAACCGAAGTTATTGACCAATTGTATAATGATAGTCTCCGTAGGCTCATCGATGAGGTCGGATAACGGCTGAATAGGGAAAGATACTTCCGTCTGACCGGGTTGGAATGTAATCGTTGTAGGTACAGAGAGCAGGTAGTCCACACCGGGAGTGGCGGTACCACTTACAACCACATTATAGGTAATTGGATCCTCAATAGCATTCGACAACTGGATAACCACGTTGTCGGGCTCGTTGGTACAGTCTTCGAGCAGGTAATCGATGCCCGAGTTAAATACCACTGATAAATTGGGCGTACCGCCGCGCAGTTCCGAAATAAATACGCCCGAATCCCATACAAAGTCGGAGCGGTCGGCAATAGCCAGTTTCAGGTGATAAGTATTGCAGGGTATTACCTCTGCGCGGGCCGTCAGACTCTTTTTAACGCCGAGCAAATCGGAGGTTAGTCCATCGTATTGAATGCTTTGGCCACCATCGTTATTGCGGTAATATTCCCAGTTTGTCAGGTTGTTTACACTGTTGATCTGTACGGGCGTATTATTTCCATCGGGCAAAACGGCAATATTGAGCTGGTTGCCGATATTGGGATCACCCACGATGCCCGGGCCGGAAATCAGGAAGGCAAAGATATCGTTGAAGGATTGGTTGACGAATTCCGGGTATTCTTCAGAAGCGAAGACGTATTCGAAAGTGAGCTCATTGGTAGCGGCAAAGACGTCGAGTTCTACAATGCAGGCGTCGTTGGATAGCGAGCCGTTGCCGGAGATGGTCGACAGGTAGTCGAGATCGTCGTCGCCGTCAGCCCCGTTGGTAGCATTGGGGTTGCCGCCTCCGCCGTCGTCGTTGGGGCCGGGAGCCCAGTTTACATCACCCGAAGTGAGCAATAAGCCCCTTTCCAGACCGAGGTCGGAGTTGTCGGGCGCCTGGAAGATGCCGTAAGCGCGCTGAGGGCATATAATGGTATCAATGGCAACCGTAGTAAAGGGCGTCGAAATAAAGTTGACGATTTGTTGGTCGGTGATATTGCCCTGCACCGTAATAGGATCGGGATCATCACAGGCTTGTGAAGAACATTCCCAGGCGCCGGCAAAACCTTCAAAGGTCACCGACGCATCCGAAATAAACTGTACTGTCAGACAGCCGCTGGAAGCCTGTACCTGGTAGCACACGGCGCCCCCGCCGGAGGTGCTGGCGTTGCCGTTGATGGCCGAAATAATAGAATTAGGATCGGCGGTATCGCTGTCGTAGAAGATTAACTGATCGGTGTTTCCAAAAACCGATTCCTGGATATTGTAGTATTGCAGCGTGAGCGTAATACACTCGTGCGGCTGGTTGGGACAAATCGTAAACGTATGGTTTTCGTTGTTGGTATAATCGCCGTCTTCGCCGCCGCTGTCGAATAGCACACCCGAGCAGGCCGATGAACCGCCTTCGTCGATGTTGTTGGCAGGCGGCGTTTCAGTTACGCACAGTTGGAAAGTACCGGCGTTGGGCGTGGCAGAAGCCGAGTAGTCATTAATTCGGATGTAATAGGGAATATTGGGCGTAAGACCCTCTACGTCAAGCTCTATCACGGTTTCTCCGTTTTCGGCTGAAATACAGGCCAGCTCGGCGAGGCCGTCTACCTGGCAGTCTCCGCGGTAAAGCGCAACCTGCGGGTTGACAAGGCCGGGAGAAGAGCCGTCTGACAATCCTGTAACCGTAATCGTATAGTCAAAAATGGTATCGCTGGTTGTGAAAGCAAACCACACGTCGCCCTGGGTAGTGCCGCCGTTAAAGCAGGAAGGGTTGTTTCCAAAGCCTATATCGCTGGCAGTTGCGTCTATGTTTGTAAAAAATACATTTTCCGGACAAGCAGGCGCCACGCCAAGGTCGATCAAACCGGAGCAGTCGTCGTTGATGGGTTGTGCAATTGCTGCGTATGCAAGAGAAAAGAACAGAAGGATGAGTAGATAATGTTTCATAAAAAAAAGGGATATAGGTTACTTATTGGGGCTAAAATAAATACTTTTTAGGCGAATTATGGGCATTTTTCGTGTCGGGAGGGTTTCATTTTGTGATATTTTACCATTGGCGTAGCGATAACTAAGGTCGATTTATTTAAAATTATAATAATATAAATTTATTTATCGCAGCTCTTCAAAGATTTACGCACGTTTGCAATTTTCACATACCCATAATCATTAGCCCAGGCCTGATTAATATAATTGATAATATTTGTAATTTCAAAATCGCTGAGTTGAGGCACGCCGGGCATGGGTTGCTCAAATTCGACGCCATTGACTTTGATCTTGCTTGAAATGCCGTGTTTAATGATACAGGCGAGCTCGTCCTGGTGCTGTTTGAGGTAATCGGCGCCCGCCAGTGGGGGGATGAGCGCTTTCAGGCCTTTTCCGTCTTCGGAGTGGCAGTTGGAGCAAAATTTGACATACAGTAATTCGCCCTGCTTGTAAGTGGTTTGGTCGCAGCGGGTAAGTAATAAGGCAGAGATTCCAAGTCCGATAGTCAGTATAATAATGTTAATTCGCATGCCTTGTGTTTGTATTTCATTATTCGAAACCAAAGTAACCGATATTTGTTTCACTTTCAAAATTTATAAGTGAACTGTGAACTGTGAACTGTGAACGGAAAAAGGGTGAGTATGATATGCCGCAAACGCGCTGTAGTATGGTTTCGTCAGGATCTTCGCATACACGACAACGAAGCATTAATCGAAGCGCTTCGGTGTGTAGACGAAGTCATCCCCGTTTTTGTTTTTGATCAACGCACTTTTGTGGGTAAAACCAGGTTTGGCTTCCCCAAAACGGGTAAATACCGGGCGCAGTTTATCATTGAAAGTGTAGCGGATTTGCGCAACTCTTTGGCTGCATTGGGTAGCAGCCTTGTCGTGAGGGTGGGAAAACCCGAGGAAATATTATACGAAATAGCTAGAAAAGCCAATACAAGCTGGGTGTTTTGCAACCGGGAACGCACCAGGGAAGAAGTAGAAGTACAAGATGCGTTGGAAAAAAAGCTGTGGTCGATAGGCCAGGAGATGCGCTATAGCCGCGGCAAAATGCTGTATTACACGGCTGACTTGCCTTTCCCGGTGACGCATACGCCCGATACGTTTACCCAATTTCGGAAAGAAGTAGAAAAAACGGTGCCCATTCGTCCGCCGCTGCCAGCCCCTAAAAAGCCGTTTACTCCCCTCAGTATCCAAATCGACCCGGGGAAAATACCCACGCTGACCGATTTCGGCCATACCCCCTTTGAACCGGATACTAGAGCCGGTGTGGCATTCAAGGGAGGGGAGACGGCAGCGCTTGACCGTTTGGCGTATTACTTTTGGGAAACCGGCCTGGTGAAAACTTACAAAGAAACCCGCAATCAGCTTTTGGGCGGTGATTTTTCTTCCAAATTTTCGCCCTGGCTTTCGCAGGGATGTCTTTCGCCCAAACTGATTTACCAGCAATTGCAGCAATTCGAGGCGAAAAACGGCGCCAATGAGTCCACCTACTGGCTTTATTTCGAATTGCTCTGGCGCGACTTTTTCCGGTTTATGGGCAAAAAACACGGCGACAAGATTTTTTTTAAAGGAGGCATAAAAGGAGTGGCGGACCCAGCCTGGCGCAATGACTTTGCGGTGTTTAACAAATGGAAAGAAGGTCGCACGGGAGTACCCTTCATCGATGCCAACATGCGGGAACTCAACCAAACGGGATTTATGTCTAACCGGGGCCGCCAAAATGTGGCCGGCTTTTTGGTGAAAGACCTCGGTATAAACTGGCAAATGGGCGCTGAGTATTTCGAATCGCTGCTCATCGACTATGACCCCTGCAGCAATTGGGGCAACTGGAATTATGTGGCCGGCGTGGGCAGCGACCCGCGCGAAGACCGTTACTTCAATATCTTATCGCAGGCTCGCCGCTACGACCCCAAAGGAGAATACGTAAAACACTGGCTACCCGAATTGGCCGACCTGCCGGTTGAAAAAGTACACCAACCCGATCGGCTGACTTTCGACGAACAATCTGCGATGCATTGCCATATCGGCGACGATTACCCCCTCTCCCTGGTTCCCAGCAGTCATTGGGAATAAGCAAGTCCTCGTATAAATAAGCCGGAGTTGCTTATCTTTGTGTGAATGAGCGAAGTAACAAAAACAGCCAAGCAATCTCTGCGCCAATTACCCCAGGTCATTAAGTACCTGATGGGAGTTGCCGTGGTGGCTTTTATCAGTTTGCTATACCCCAATCACCTCAAATTCAAATACGATTTTGAAAAGGGGCAGATCTGGCATTACGACGATCTGGAAGCTCCATTCGATTTTGCCATTCAGAAATCTACCGCCGAAATTGCCGCAGAAAAAGAAGAACTGGAGAAAGGATTTCCTCCGTGTTATGAATTAAAGCAAGACATATCCAAAACGCAAAAAGCGCTTTTTGAACGCGAATTTTCCACTCAACTCCAGCAAGTCAAGGCCGGCGGAGATTTCCCCGATGTGACCAGATATCCCGAAAAATACCTCAAATACGGCCACTCTCTGCTGGGGCGCTTGTACCAGCGGGGTATCGTGCAGTTGGATCAGGGCCACGCTGAGAAGGGCAAAGATTTTGTGATACAAGTGATAAAAGGCAACGTAGCCGAGCGACAAACCACAGGAAATTTGTTGCTGATGCCTGCTGCCCGGGAATTGCTCAGCGATTCGCTGCCTTACAGTCACCTCCAGGAGCCCGATTTCTTGTACCCGCTTTTAGAAGGAGCTATCCAACCCAACGTTTTTTACAGCGACACGCTGACCAGCAAGTTTAAAGCCGACCTCTCTTCCGGCATTTCACCCTACAGGGGCATGGTGCGCAAGGGAGAATTGATCATTCCCAGAAATGGCATCGTTACCGACGAGGTCTACCAGCGTTTGTTGTCTTTTAAGGAACAATACGAGGAGCATGTCGTAGAACAACGTACCAATATTGGGGTGTTCGGCGGGTATCTTTTGCTTACGATATTGGTAGTGGGCACCCTGATGGTGTATTTGTGGCGATTTGCCAAAGACGTATATCGGATCACGGGCAAGCTGGCTTTTGTGCTGATGTGGTTGGTCGTATACAGCTATGTGGGGTACATTGTAGAGCAAACCAATGTGTTGAGCGCCTACATGATCCCATTCTGTATTGTGCCCATTGTGATGAAAACCTTTTACAATGAGCGACTAGCACTTATCGTGCATATCAGCGTGGTACTCATAGCCAGTTTTATTACTTCACTGGGGTATGAATTTGCTTTTATGCAAATACTGGCCGGGCTCGTCGTGTTGATCAGCTACGTGAGCACCAGCGATTGGTCGAGGTTCTTTAATACGCTGTTGTTTATTTTTCTCACTTACGGATTGGGATATCTGGGACTAACGCTCATCCAGGAGGGTAGTTTGAGCGGGGTCAACTGGTCGGTTTATTCCTGGATATTTTTGAATGTATTCCTCACTTTGCTGGCTTACCCGCTCATACCTTTATTGGAGCGACTTTTTGGTTTTATTTCGCCAATAACCTTGCAGGAATTGTCGGATATGAACAAACCCCTGCTCCGGGAATTGGCTATCAAAGCCCCCGGCACCTTGCAGCATTCGCTTCAGGTTGGCAATCTTTCTGAACAAGCCGCCCGCCGCATCGGCGCCGATGCCTTGCTGGTGAAAGTAGCGGCATTGTATCACGATATCGGCAAGGCACAAAACCCCCGATTTTTTATAGAAAATCAGACCGGCGATAACCCGCATAGCGGCCTTTCCGATGTGGAAAGCGCCCAGTTGATCATTCGCCACGTCCCCGATGGCGTCCAAATGGCCAAAAAAGCCCGGCTCCCCCGTGTGATCATTGATTTCATCCGCACCCACCACGGCACTACCCGCACAGAGTATTTTTATCGCAATTATATCAAAAAGAACCCCGACGGGCCGGTCGACGAAGCTACGTTCAGATACCCAGGCCCCAAACCGCGCTCCAAAGAAGAGTCTATTTTTATGATGGCCGATTCTATCGAAGCGGCGTGCAAGAGCCTGGCCAATCCTACGGAAGCTGAATTGTATGAAAAAATAGACAAGATTATGCAGGAAAAGCTGGCCCAGGGGCAGTTTGAACACTCTGCGCTCACCTTTGAAGAATTGGAAACCTGTAAATCGGTCTTTAAGCAGTTTATGAAGTCGGCCCACCATGTGCGCATTGCTTACCCCGATGCGCCGAAGGAGAAAGGGGAGTGATTGCTGTGCGCAAACCCAAACCGACCAATTAGAAACTCACCCTGCCCCTTGCCTTTCCTCTGTTGCATTTTTAAGCCAAAATAAAATGCAGCATGAAGAAAATCGCATTGTTTATTGTCTTAATTGCCATCCTGGATAACCTGACGGCGGCCACATGGTACGTCGCGCCAAATGGAAACGACAGCAACCCAGGCACACTCGCATCGCCATTTAAAACAATCCCTACAGCCATTGAAGCAGCTTCGCCCGGCGATGTCATCGAGCTTCGCAACGGCAGCTACACTTCCAACGAAATCAGAATCGGAAAAAGCAACCTGACCATCCGCAGCTACCCCGGCGAGTGGGCCGTAATCACCGCGCCAATTAACAACGAGGATGTTGCATCCTGCATCTGGTACAACGAGCCGGACGTAACGGGCGGCGCCCTCGAACGCCTCGAAATCACAGGCGGCTACTACTACGGCGTCAGCTTCGAGACCAATTGGGACTGGGGCCTGCCCACCCGCAAGGGCGTGAGCAATATCACTATCCGCAACTGCAAAATCCACGACACGGGCCGTGACTGCATCAAGATAAAGCCCGCCTGTAACGGCATCCAAATCATCTCTTGCGAGCTATACAACAGCGGTGTCGGGCCTTCCAATTCCGTGGCCAACGGCGGCCCCAACGCCGAGGGCATTGACAACGTAAACGGCGACGGCATGGTGGTGCGCAACTGCTATATCCACAATATCAGCACCTCCGGCGTCTATGTAAAAGGAGGCGCAACGGACTGTATCATAGAGGAAAATCTCATCTATGGCATCGGCGAGGCGGGCATCCTGCTCGGCTTCTATACCGATGCGGAGTTCTTCGACCAGGACGGCACGAATCCCGCCTTTTACGAGTGCCAGTACGGCCTCGCCCGCAACAATATCGTCTATAACACAGGCGGCGCCGGCATCGGCTTTTTTGCGGCCCGCAATTGCGCTGTGTACAACAACACGGTGGTCACTGGTTCCGGCCAGTTTCATGCACCGCTCTATTTTTCGCCCGGCGATATCTGGATTGACGATAATACAACCTTGACCCCGCCTTGCTTCAACGTGCAAGCCTACAACAACATCTTCGTGGACCAAAGCGGCACGGGCGACGAGGACTACACCGTGCAGATTCGGGAGGGGGCGCTCTCCGGTACAAACGAAATCAACCGGAATATCTACTACAAGACCACCGGCCCTGCCAAATTCGACGACGGGGTAAGCTGGCCTGCCCTGACCTTCTCGCAGTGGAAGTCGCAAATGGGCTTCGATGCCAATAGCATAGAGGGCAATCCATTGATTGACAATAACCTGCATCTTCAATCGGGCAGCCCTGCCATTGACGCAGGGCAGAACTCGCCTGCCGCCCGTGATTACGATACGCACCCACGCAGCGGCAGCTTCGACATCGGGGCAGATGAGTTCGGGAATGGCACGGCCTTGCAAGTGCCACCGCCCAACGGCGCCATCGGCACGGGCGCTGAGGGCAGCGTGACGGCTACCAGTGATATATTCGATAAAATAACAATGAACATATACCCCAATCCGGCCAGCCATGAAATACGGGTAGAAATGGCGGATTTGGGTGATGTTTTATTGACGCTTTATGATAAAAATGGGAGGGCAATCAAACAGGCGAATGGTTTGAATATGAAGATTAGCGAATTGCCTACCGGTATTTATTATTTATGCGTAAAAACCTGCTGCAGACAAGGTTTTCAGCCTGTTATGATAATTGAATAGGGCAGATAAGAAAGAACGAGATTTAAAAATCTGTAAATCAATTATTTATGATACAAAAAATTTCAGCTTTCTTTGTAATTTTCACCCTGCTCATCCTTTCTTGCAGCAGCAAAAACGAGTCAACGGCAACGGGTAATACCACCGCTCAAGCCGCTATGGCCGACAGCAAGGAGAACCACCTCAGCCTGAAAATCAATGGCGTGGAATGGGTTGCCGACCACGATGTCTTCGGGGCGTTCCATCCCAAGGGCTACAACAAGGCCATCATCATTGCGGGTAGCAGAGGCTCCAAGAGCAAGGACGAGCAGACCTTCAACATCAATATCTATAACACGGAAGGCCCAGGCACATTCAATTTCAAGCATGGCAACCCCGACCTTAGTGTGGCGCAAATGGGAAACTGGAATCCTGAAACCTTCATTTGCGGCAGCATGATGGGCCACACAATGAAGGTGAAAGTCATCACCGCCTCCACCAAACCGGATATCGTAGAAGCTACTTTCGAAGGGGAATTGACCTGCAATACAGGTGAAGTGATGAAAGTGACGGATGGGCGGTTTTATTATCACGAATAATTGACATGACCTATTTCACCAAAATAAAACTCCTCATCAGCTAAAAAAAAACTTTTTTTGTAAAAAGTCCGTGATGCGCCTGCTGCCTTTTCTGTTGCTTTTTTCCCTCGCTGCCAAGGCGCAGCCCCTCCGCTATTTTACCCATTTCACCGAAAACGACGGCCTATCCGACAACAATGTGCAGTGCATCCTGCGTGACCGGCAGGGCTACCTATGGGTCGGCACCAGCAATGGCCTGAATCGCTGGGATGGCTACAACTTCCGGCACTACCATCCCGACACCAGGCAGGCGCAGCGCACCGTCAGCAGTGAAAACATCTATGACATTGAGCAGGACAGTGAGGGCTATATCTGGTTGGCCACTGCCAACGGCCTCAACCGTTACGACCCCCGCACCGAAACTTTCAAGGTTTGGAAAAATACGGGGCGTTCGGACGGTTCAGTTCCTAACTCATTGATTTGGAGTATTTTAATTGACCAAAACAATGACCTTTGGCTCGCCTGCGACAACCGGGATCTCTGCCGCTTCGACCCCCGGACTGAACGCTTCACAACCTATCCCTGGAAGGCTTTTCTGAAAAAAACGAAGCCTGTAGCGGCCAATTCCGATTACCAGACCATCTACTATTCCCGCCTGCGGCAGGGCGGCGGCATCTGGTTCATGACCAATTTTGGCCTGTTCAGTTTCGACCCTGCTACCCAACGGTTCGACCACCATCCATACCCAAGCAAAGGTTTTGCCCCGGCTCAGCCCAGCGACTGCGGCGAGCAACTCTACTTCGGCTCTTGGGACAAAGACCTGGTTCGCTACGATGCCTGCACCCGCCAATGGTCGAGATTGCGGCTACCCATTGCGGAGCAACTTGCGGGTGGCCGACGGCAAGTAACCGATGTTTTCCGGATGAGAAACGACCACTGGGTGCTGGGCCGGGAGGGGCTGTTTGTGTTGGACGGCACTACCCTGAAAATGGCCGCCATTCCGCCCACCACCGAAAACCGTCACAAGGCTCCCTGGGGCATGCTCAATTGCCACTTCCTCGAAAAGAAAGGCATGCTCTGGCTCGGCGGCGAGCGGGGGCTTTGGCTCCTCGACCCTGCGGCGCAGCAGTTCGGCTACATGCCGTTAATACCCGAGCATGAAAAGGGCATCTATAACACTTTTTGCCGTTTTGTGGATTCGAGGCTGGATGGCCGCCGCTACATCACTGAATTTTACGCCGGCAAGCTCCATATTTATGAAAACGGGCGGCTGCTGAAGACCATCCGGCAGCCCGGCAACTGCGGTCTGCTGCACGAAGACCGGACGGGGCAACTTTGGGTAGCCTTCGGCAAAAACCTGTATATACTCGATCGCAAGCTATTGACTGTCAAACCATTTCCAATTCCAAGCCGCCTGCTCGACCCTGCTGTGCGCTCCTATTTTTATGGCATGACCGAAGACGCAATGGGCAATCTCTGGTTCGGCAACACGGACGAGGGCGTGTTGGTCTGGCGACCTGCCACCGGCGATTGGTGGAAGCCTGGTGCGCGGGAAAACTTCATTGGCAGGGCAGTTACAGACGTGCTTGCCGACGTAGAGCGGCGCACCGTCTGGATTGCCACGCAGGACTACGGGCTGTTCCGTTTTGACGAAAAAACGGGTAAGTTTACGCTTTATCAACCCGATGAAAACGACCTCGGGCGCAGCCTTGGAGCCTATATCGTAAAGGGCCTTTGCAAAGACGGGCAGGGGCGCATCTGGGCTGCCACCGACCCCGGCGGCATCTCCCGCTTCGACTACGACGCCCCGTCCGGGCAGCAGTTCATCACCCTTAACAGCGAAGACGGGCTGCCCTCCAACCAGGTGAATTCGCTCGTTACCGATGCCTATGGCAACGTTTGGGCGGGTACCTCGAAGGGCCTCGCCTGGGTGGACGCACGGCGGCTTAGAGTGCGCTACTTCGGAGAAAAAGACGGCATGGTCACCGACTACCTCGACATGCCGTTGGCTGTTGCCGCCAATGGAGAGATACTCAACGGCACGATGTATGGCTTCCAGTCTTTTCACCCCGATAGCCTGCAGAAGGAAAAACAAGCGCCGGGCCTGTTGCTCACAGCCTTCCGTGTTTTTGATAAAGACTATTCAGATTCTTTAAATATCAATTACTTAAAAAAAATAAACCTCTCCTGGCAGCAAAATTTTTTCAGTTTCGAATTCGCCTCCACCGATTTTTCACAACCCCAAAAAAACGAATATGCCTACCGGCTCAAAGGTTACGACGATGACTGGACCTACCTCGACAACCGCCATTCCGGCAGTTACACGGGTGTGCCGCCGGGCGATTACGTCCTGGAAGTAAAGTCAGGCAGAGAAGGGTTCTGGCAGGAGCCGGGCGTGCAGTTGGGCATCTACATCAAACCGCCGTTTTGGGCGACTTTGTGGTTTAGGAGTCTTGTTTTTTGTTTTGTTGCTGCGGCCATTTTGGGGCTATACCGCCGGCGCATTTCTCGCATAAAAAGGGAGGAGGCGCTGAAAACCGAGTTCAACCAGCGCATTGCCCACACGGAGATGGCGGCGTTGCGGGCACAGATGAACCCGCATTTTGTGTTCAATTGCCTGAGCAGCATCAATCGTTTTATCCTGGTCAACCAACCCGAGGAGGCTTCGTCCTATTTGACAAAGTTCAGCCGCCTCATTCGCCTGATTTTAGACAACAGCCGCACCGAGACGGTGCCGCTGAACAAAGAACTTGAGGCCCTGAAACTATACGTGGAAATGGAGCAGATGCGCTTCAATGACCGCTTCGAATACCGCCTCACGGTCGCAGACGATGTGCAGGCCGAGCAGCTCGACATACCGCCGCTGCTCATCCAGCCCTACGTGGAGAATGCCATCTGGCACGGCCTCATGCACAAAAAGGCGCCGGGACTACTGCAAGTGCGGGTATTTTACGAAGAAAAAAAACTTTGTATTGAAGTGGAGGATAACGGAATTGGCCGCCAGCGGGCGATGGAGCTAAAAAGCCGCTCCGCTACCGTACACAAAAGCCACGGTATGGAGGTGACGGCGCAGCGGTTGGAGGTCATCAACCAGTTATATGGTACAAATGCGGAGGTGAGAACAGCCGATTTGGTGGATGGGAATGGGGAGGCGATGGGAACGAAGTAACAATTAGATTCTGACTATGCTAACAACCTACCTGCTCGACGACGAATCCAACTGCACGGACGTGCTCCAGGTGCTTTTGGGTAAATATTGTCCCGGGGTGCAAATCACGGGCATTTTCAACGACCCCGAACTGGCCTTGGAGGCCATCCGGCGGGAGCGGCCCGCTTTGCTTTTCCTCGACATCGAAATGCCGATGCTCAATGGCTTCGAGTTGCTGCGGCAATGCGAGCAATTGGATTTTAAGGTCATCTTCACCACTGCCTACGACCGGTATGCCGTGAAAGCCTTCAAGTTTAATGCGCTCGACTACCTGCTGAAACCTGTGGAAAAAGACGAACTGGTGGCTGCAGTAGCCAAGGCGAAACTGAACGCCAGCCCGACGCCGGCGCAACTTTCGTCGGTTCAATATTTAAAGAACAACCCAATACCAGAACGCATCGCCCTTCCCGTCGGTCAAGAGCTATTGATTGTAAACGTTGTTGATATTCAGTATTTTGAATCAGATGGAGCTTATGTCTCGGTGTTTCTAAAAGAAGAAAAAAAGCCCGTGGTGCTATCCAAATCGCTGCGGGAGTTCGAGGAGTTGCTAAACAATCCCAGCTTCTTCCGGGCGCATAATTCCTATCTGGTGAACTTGAAGCACATCAAAAAAATCGTAAAAACGGACGGCGGGGAAATCGTAATGGGAAATGGGCGCTCACTGCCGGTATCAAGGGCTAAGAAAGGGGAGTTGATGGGGTTGATAGCGAAGGTTTAAAGCCCATCCGCAAATTATTCATACCCTTCTTCCTCCGCGCAACTTCGCGCTGAACTCCTTTCACTCAGCGGTAAAAAAAAATCGGGGCAAGCCGCAAGGTTTTTTCCCCACCCCCTTGCCTTTTAATTGTTGGGGTATTATATTTGTGTATAGTCCAATCGTCTTGAAGGGTGTTACCCGGTCGCCAGTGTTTTTATTGTGTGAGGTTTGGTGGGTGTATGCGCATGGTAGGGTGTGGTACACGGTGTTGGTTGTTTGATACGACTGCGTACAATGGCACGGATGAGTAGGGGAGGGGATATGATGATGAAGAGAATTTATTCGTCAATAGCACATATTGGTTGTTGTTGTCGATAAACATGAGTTGTGCGTAAAAAAATAAAAGAAAATGGATAAAATAAAAGAATACCTCACCTCATTGTCACAGGAAGACCCTTCCCTTGCAGAGGTCATTACGTTAATATCTAACTCGCTTAATGATAGTAAATTTGATATTAGCACTATTGATGCTTGGATTGAAAAAGAATTAAAAAAAATTGAATCTCAAACGCAATCAGATGTACAAAATTAACGCTATCAATATTGAAAATTTTCGTGGAATAAGTAAAAAACTCCAATTAGACTTTAAAATAGGGAAAACCTCTGTTGTAATTTATGGTCGAAACGGAAGTGGAAAAAGTTCCATTGTTGACGCATGGGAATGGCTTTATTCCAACAAAATTGTCCATCTTTCACGAGAGGGAGTAGGAGAAAAAGATTTCCCTAACAGGAATGGTGATATTGACAATTGCTACATTGAGATTGAACTAATTGATAATAACATAAATGAAATAGTCCGTTGTCAGTTTAATAAAAATAAAGTAACAGACCCAATAAAAAGTAAAACTGATTTAGTCATTGATAACATTACACATCCTTGTCACTTAAGATTTAAAGATTTGCAAGAATTTGTTTATTTTACTAAAACAGAAAAATATAAATACCTTGCAAAGTATTTAGGATTTGAAACATTCTTGACTGTACAAGAAGGGTCATTTTCTCTGCTAAACAAGATACAAGAAAAAATACAAAGAGAAGAAAGAAGCCTTCAAAGATTAGCCGCAGAATTGGAAGAGCTGATAGATGGCTCAATAAGCGAAGAAGTTATAACTAATGCTATAAATTTACGATTAATAAAGCACAACTTAACAAGTGCTGGAAATTTAGAAGAGGCAAAGCAACGAATAAAAGACATAGAAAATAAGATAAATAACAATCCAATCTCTCAAGTTTTAAGTCAAAAAAAAGCCGATTTAAGTGTTCTTGTTACAATAAATTCAGCCCCTCAGTTGGATTTAATCTTCTCTGAAATAGAATCTTCATTCAGTGATATTAAATCAAATGAAGAAAATATTACTAAAATTTATTTGAAAGATTTGTATGATGTCAGTTTGAAAATTTTAGAGAAGCGAACTGATTCTAAATGCCCACTCTGTGATGCTAATTTTGATGGTAATTTAAAGGACTATATTTTTAAAAAGCATTCCCTTCTGGAGAGTCTCACAAAAAGCAAGAAGGAATATGACAGTAAAAAAAGCATTTTGGCTAATTCATTAAAATCATATCAAGAAAAAATTAATAATTTCAAGAATAGCAATATTGGCGTTGACACAGTTGGATACATAGAGATTGTCGATAAAATAGCCTCAGTTGAAATCGAATTGAATAGGATTTTGCAACTAATTGACACTGATATTGTGGAATTGGAGGTTATAAATTTAAATGAAAATAAAATTGTTGAAAAAATGAATGAAATTTGCTTGAGTGCTAAGGAGAAACAGGATTTTGCGAGAGTCGAAATTTCGAAATTAGAAAAAGAAATCGAAAGTACTGACTTGGCGAAGGATTTTAAAGCAGTCAACGATATCATTAGAACTTACAACTCACATAAAATTTCAACAAGGAAGGTAGACTTCTTAACAAATATCAGTTCAACATATGAAATAATATACACCAAATTTAATTCGTGGGTTAAGGAGCAGATACAAAATGCTTTTGACAAAATATCAAATGATGTTGTTGATTTCTTTAAGATATTGGAATCGGATAGCCCCCATATCAGAAATCCAAAAATAGTTTTAAATACGGATAAAAATAAGGCAATAGAATTAGAAATTGAGTATGACAATGATAAGATATCGCCTGCTTACAAAGTTTTAAGTGAATCACAGGTGAATAGTTTTGGCTTATCCATTTTTCTTGCTTCCATTAAGAATTTCAATCAGTCCATCAAGTTTGCAATTTTAGACGATGTCATTAATAGTTTTGATGTTTATAAGAGACCCAAGGTTATCGAATTACTTAATCAGCACTTTAAAGATTTTCAATTTTTAGTGCTTACACATGACCAAATATGGTTTGAACAGGTTAAGAGAGCATTTAAACCTTGGACTAAACTTCATTTTGCAGGATGGGATAGCACAAATGGCCCTAAAGTTCAATTAAGTTATGCTAAATTAGAAGAAATAAGGAACTACCTAAAAGATGACAAACCTATCCCCGCCGGCACAGAGCTAGTGGTGCAAAATATAAATTTCGCATAAGTTGTTAATTAGAAAGGGGCTTACCATTGTAAGTCCAGTTAAAAGGTTTAGCCATCGTCCGGTTAAAATAGTCGATAAACCGGAGAATTTGTTCTTTGAGGTCTTG
>Ga0209573_1001747_pt1 | contig 31243 bp, 19 predicted proteins | sample TNRBio252014_DNA_FD_185870 | JGI IMG/M metagenome (GOLD analysis project Ga0209573, IMG submission 185870) | Wastewater treatment Type I Accumulibacter community from EBPR Bioreactor in Madison, WI, USA - TNR Reactor_6/25/2014_ DNA (SPAdes)... | ecosystem: Engineered > Bioreactor > EBPR >...
ACAGCGCGCCCGGCGTCAAGCTGTCCGGCGGCCTGGTCAACCGTGTGCTGACCGAAGTCGATGTCCAGTGCCTGCCCAGGAACCTGCCCGAATTCATCGAGGTCGATGTCGGCGCCCTCGAGGTCGGTGAGAGCATTCACCTTTCCGAACTCAAGCTGCCGAAGGGCGTCAAGCTGACCCATGAGGACGACAACTCGCTGGTCGTTGGCATCGTCGGCAAGGGCGGCGCCGAGGAAGGCGAGGAAGGCGAAGCCGCCGAAGGCGAAGCGGCCACCTGACCATTTCGCATAACCCGCCGCAAATGGCCGCCGCTGGCAACATGCCGCCGGCGGCTTTTTCATTTTGCCCGCCATGAACCCCCCCCGCCTGATCGTCGGCCTCGGCAACCCGGGCCCGGAATATGAGACCACCCGACACAACGTCGGCTTCTGGTTTGTCGACCAACTCGCCGACAAGCTCAAGGCGACCCTCGCCCCGCAGGCCAAGTTCTTCGGCAAATCGGCGCGTACCGGCGATACCTGGCTGCTCGAGCCGACCACCTTCATGAACCGCTCCGGCCAGTCGGTCGCGGCGCTGGCCAATTTCTACAAGATCGAAGCCTCCGAGATCCTCGTCATCCACGACGAACTCGACCTGCCGCCCGGCGGCATCCGCCTCAAGCAGGGCGGCGGCAACGGCGGCCACAACGGCCTCAAGGATATCCAGGCCCGGCTCGGCACGCCCGATTTCTGGCGCCTGCGCCTCGGCATCGGCCACCCGCGCACGCTTGGCCTGGCGCAGCAGGTGGTCGATTTCGTGCTGCACCCGCCACGCAAGGAAGAACTGCCGGACATCGAGCAGGCGCTGCATCGCTGCCTGCTGGCCTGGCCAAAACTCGCCGCCGGAGACTTCGCCGGCGCCCAGCAACAGTTGCACGGCAAGGCCGTCTGACCGGAAAAACAAGGAAAAATCATGTCTCTGAAATGCGGTATCGTCGGCCTGCCCAACGTCGGCAAGTCCACCCTGTTCAACGCCCTGACCAAAGCCGGTATCGATGCGGCCAACTACCCGTTCTGCACCATCGAACCCAACGTCGGCATCGTCGAGGTGCCCGATCCGCGCCTCAAGGCGCTGTCCGCGATCGTCAAGCCGCAGAAGATCCAGCCGGCGATCGTCGAGTTCGTCGATATCGCCGGCCTCGTCGCCGGCGCCTCGAAGGGCGAGGGCCTCGGCAACCAGTTCCTCGCCAACATCCGCGAGACGGACGCCGTCGTGCACGTCGTGCGCTGTTTCGCCGACGACAACGTCGTGCACGTCTCGGGCAGCGTCGATCCGATCCGCGACATCGAGGTGATCGATACCGAACTGGCGCTGGCCGACATGGCGACTGTCGAGAAAGCGCTCAACCGCTACAAGCGCCCGGCCAACTCGGGTGACAAGGAAGCCAAGATTTTGGTCGCGGTGCTGGAGAAATGCTTCGCCCAGCTCGACCAGGGCAAACCGGTGCGCGCGCTCGACCTGGCCAAGGAAGAATGGGCCAGCCTCAGGCCTTTCTGCCTGATCACCGCCAAGCCGGTGCTCTACGCCGCCAACGTCGCCGAGGACGGTTTCGCGGACAACCCGCACCTGGATGCCGTGCGCGCCCACGCCGCCGGCGAAGGCGCCGAGGTGGTCGCCCTGTGCGCCGCCATCGAAGCCGAGATCGCCGACCTCGACGATGCCGACAAGGCCGAGTTCCTCGAATCGATGGGCCTGCACGAACCCGGCCTCGACCGCCTGATCCACGCCGGCTACCACCTGCTCGGCCTGCAGACCTACTTCACCGCCGGGGTCAAGGAGGTACGCGCGTGGACCATCCATCGCGGTGACACCGCGCCGCAGGCTGCCGGCGTCATCCATACCGACTTCGAGCGCGGCTTCATTCGCGCCCAGACCATCGCCTTCGACGACTTCATCGCCTGCAAGGGCGAAGCCGGCGCCAAGGAAGCCGGCAAGATGCGCGCCGAAGGCAAGGAATACGTGGTCAAGGACGGCGACGTGCTGAACTTCCTGTTTAACGTCTGACGATTTTTGCTGGATCTCGATGGCGCTCAGTAGCGCTTGGTGGACGGATTAGATCATTTGAAATCAATGAGTTGCGTAAACAATACGGTCTGCTGAGCGTTCCTATTGTTCATCGAGGTCTGAAAAATTCGGGGGTAGCGTTGGGGGTACTCGTGTTCAACCGTGGGGGTACATCTCCCCGCAGTGGAGTCCAACGATGCCCGAAAACCTACTCACCGACCTCAAGGTTAGGTCGGCCAAATCGACTGATCGAGATTGGAAACTATCAGACGGCGGGGGCTTGTTCCTGCTGGTCAAGCCCACCGGCGGCAAGCTCTGGCGGTGGAAGTACCGCCTGCAAGGCAAGGAGAACCTCTTTGCCATTGGCGGCTTTCCTCAAGTAAGCCTTGCGGAGGCGCGTGCGGCCCGGGAAAAGGCACGCGCCTTGGTCAAGCAAGGCATCCATCCTTCCCATGAGCGGCGGCAGGTCAAGGAGCGCAATCTGGAGGCGCTGGAGGAACGCAAGCGCGCTCGTGAAAGCTCGTTCGCCAAGGTGGCGCAGGCTTACCTGGCGGAGATCAAGCCAGTCTTTGCGCTCAGTTCCTACCGGACGAAAGAATCGAGGATCAGGAAGTACCTGTCGCCGAAGTTTGATGGGTTGCCGATGAGCGACATTGGCGTGAAGCACATTCGCCCATTGCTGGAGGAGTGCAAGGCCCATGGCGCGTGGGCGGCCATCCATGTCAAAGGCGATCTTTCAGCCATCTTCGAATTCGCGGTGGTGCGTGGGCTGGTCGAGGCAAATCCAATCCCCAGCCTGCGCGGGCTGCTGCGCGTGCCGTTCAGCGAGAGCAAGGCGGCGATGACGCGAGAGCAAATCCAGAGGTTTTATCAGGAGTTGCGCGGCTACCGGGGCTATCCGGAAACCTCGTTGTGCTTGCGGTTGATCGCTCTGACCGCCTGCCGTCCAGGGGAAGCGGCGGATGCCGAGTGGGACGAGTTCGACTTTGAGGATGCACTGTGGCGTCGGCCTGCGGCGAAGATGAAAGCGCGGCGCGACCATGTAAGCCCGTTGTCTGTGCAGGCCACTGCCGTGCTGAAGGATTTGCAGTGCATCACGGGCGGCGGCCGCTATCTGTTCCCGCACCGGAGCGGCAAGGGCTTCACCACACCCAACCGGCTGACCTACGCGATGCGCGACATGAACCTGGGCCGGGGCACGACGCCGCATTGCTGGCGGACGACCTTTTCAACCTGGGCTAATGAGAACGGATACCGGCCTGATGCGATTGAGCGGCAGCTTGCCCACGTGGAAAGCAACAAGGTGCGGGCGACGTACAACAAGGCGCTGCTGCTGGATCAGAGAAGGACGTTGTTGCAGGACTGGGCGAACTATCTGAGTGGTGCGGAGGGCAGCGGCACAGCATAGAGACGGTTTGGCTGGTTGTTACAGAGCGAGTGGGCAAGGGCGGGCGACCTTTTCCTTTTCAGGGTAGGGCCGTTGTCCCTTGAGTACCGTTCCCTTGCCGTTTGCCTTTGCCCTGAGTTGGGCCTGGGAATGGGGTAAACAATGGAGAAAATAGGGTAATTGTGAAATTACTGCCCTTTTTTAGGCATTTCCTTCCTGGTCGGCCATGCCGGCCCCTCGCGACCGGGCCTACGTTCAGGAAATGGGGTAATCAAACACCTTTAATGAGGTATTTATAGAGACAATGCCCCATTTAAAGGCTATGATTACCCCATTTACACAGCCTGGGCTTACATTTCCATGCACTCGCTCACACCCGAGTACCTTGCCGCGCTTCGCTTCGATGGCACTCAGGCCGCCACGTTGCGCACACTGGGCGAGTACCAGGGTAAGCAGCAACTCTACGCCGCACAGTCGCCCGAAGCCCTCAAGGGCCTGCGCCAGATCGCGGTGGTGGAGTCCACTGAGTCGTCCAACCGGCTGGAAGGTGTTGTCGTCGCGCCCTCACGGCTGAAGTCTCTGGTCATCCGCAACGCAACGCCAAAGAGCCGATCCGAACAGGAGATCGCCGGCTACCGTGACGCCTTGGCGCTGATCCACGAATCGGCCGCGCACATGCCCTTCAGCGAGGGAGTGGTGCTGCAACTGCACACCCTGCTGTACCGCTATATGCCGCAGGCGGGCGGGCGCTGGAAGGCCACCAATAACGACATTATCGAGCGTCACCCAGACGGCACTTCGCGTCTGCGCTTCCAGCCAGTCGCTGCGCACCTCACGCCCATGGCCATGGGCGATCTGACCGGGCGCTACGCCACCGCGCTGGATCTGCATCTGGCCGACCCGCTGGTGCTGGCACCGCTGGCGATGCTCGACTTTCTGTGCATCCACCCTTTCCCGGACGGCAACGGTCGCATGTCCCGCTTGTTGACCTTGCTGCTGCTCTACCACTTCGACTATGCCGTGGGCCGCTACATCAGCTTGGAACGCATCTTCGAAGATACCAAGGAAAGCTATTACGAGACGCTGGAAGCAAGCTCGCAGGGCTGGCACCAGGGGCAGCACGACGTAAAGCCCTGGCTCGACTACTTCTGGGGAGCCTTGCTACGGGCATACCGCGAGTTCGAGGAGCGTGTCGGCACCATCGAGCGTGGCCGTGGCAGTAAAGGAGACCGGGTGCGTGCGGAAGTCCTGGGGCGCACCCTGCCGTTCTCGATTTCCGAGATTGAAGAGGCCTGCCCGGGCGTGAGCCGGGACATGGTTCGACTAGTGCTGCGAGCGATGAAATCAGAGGGGTTGATCGAATCGACTGGCAAGGGGCGAGGGGCGAAATGGAAGCGCATCACAGCAGGCACATCCGGTAGTACAGCGGTTCTGGCGATTGGCCACAAGATGGATCAGTGAGGACTCTCCATGGATAACGTTTTCCAATTCCGCGACCAGCTCATCGAACGATACGGCAGCTTTTCCCGCAGTTTCGTTCGCATCGCTGCGCCTGATATCCAAGCCGAGGTCGAACATCAATATGCGCAAGGTCGCTATTGGCCTGAGCCGCTGGTGCAGATCAACCCGAATTACCAACGCCAGGGCACGGTGCAGAACCTGGCGGCACAGGGGGTCTTGCATGCTGCCTGCGCAGAGATCTTCCAGGTCGGGAAGTCTGAAGGTTCGCCAGAACCCCTGCATCTTTACAAGCACCAGATGGAAGCCTTGGCCAAAGGCCAGGAACGCCAAAGCTATGTGGTCACGACCGGAACGGGGTCGGGGAAGTCCCTGTCCTTTTTCATCCCGATCATCGACCGCATACTCAAGGCCAAGCAATCCGATGGCAAAGCACGTACCAGGGCCATTGTCATCTATCCGATGAATGCTCTGGCCAACAGCCAGTTGGAAGAACTCGACAAGTTTCTGCATGGCTATGCGCCAGAGCTTCGTCCCTTCACCGTCAAGCGCTACACCGGCCAGGAAAGCAAGGCGGAACGCAGCGCCATCGCGGATGACCCGCCCGATATCCTGCTCACTAACTTCATGATGCTGGAGTACATCCTCACGCGCTTCGACGAAGTGGATCGGCGTGTGGTGGAACACTGCGAGGGACTTGAGTTCCTGGTGCTGGATGAGTTGCATACCTATCGTGGCCGTCAAGGGGCGGACGTTGCCTTGCTAGTGCGGCGCCTGCGAGAGCGCTTGAAAGCCGAGCAACTGGTCTGCATCGGCACGTCGGCCACCATGTCCAGCACAGGCAGCCAAGCCGACCGCAACCGCGTGGTGGCCGACGTAGCCAGCAAACTTTTTGGCACCCAGATCAGCGAGCATGACGTCATCGGCGAGACCTTGGAGCGCGTCACCAACCCGCTCAAGGACGTCAACGCCATCCGCACAGAACTACCGGCGGCCATTACGCGAAAGCAGGATATCTGGGCTGACTTCGACGCCTTTCGCAATGATCCGTTATCCATCTGGGTGGAATTGAACCTGGGTATCGAACTACCTGCCGACGAGCCTCCTAGGCGGGCGAGACCCATGATGTTGGAAGAGGCCAGCCGCCGTCTCGCCGAAGACGCGGGTTGCCAGCCTGAAGCCGCTCGCACCGCCCTGCAGCGATTCCTCGTGGCTGCCCATGATGTGCGCACGCCCCAGGGCAGGCCGCCTTTCGCGTTCAAGCTGCACCAGTTCATCAGCGGTCCCGGCAAGGTACTCACCACGCTGGAGGCGCGAGGTAAGCGCCATGTCACGCTCGATGCCCAGCGTTTCGCGCCGGGGCGGCAGCAAGAGAATGTGCTGCTTTACCCGACGCACTTCTGCCGCGATTGCGGCCAGGAGTACCTACCTGTCTGGCACGCACAGCAACCGGTCAGCTTCAGCTCACGTGAAATCGACGATATCGCGGCAGAAGACGACGCCAGCTATGGCTTCCTGTGTCCTCTGGTGCCCGGGCAGCAATACGGCGGCCTGCTCGAAGACCTGCCGGAAACCTGGATCGACCTCAGCCGTAACGAACCCAAAATCAAGCCAGCCTACAAGAATGCCGTTCCCTATATGGTCACGGTCGATGCCAAAGGGCAAACGGGCTCGGGGACGGAGTTCTGGTTCATTCCGGGAAAGTTCCGCTTCTGCCTGAACTGCGGCACGACACACGAAGCCCACGGCAAGGATGCCAACCGCCTCTCCAGCCTGTCCGGCGAAGGCCGCTCTTCGGCCACTACCATGATTGCCCTGGCGGCCTTGCAGCAATTGTTCGCACTTTCCGAACCTGCGCCAGGGCAGCCTGACCCACGCAAGTTGCTTGGGTTTACCGACAACCGCCAGGATGCCGCTCTGCAGGCAGGGCATTTCAACGACTTCATTTTCCTGCTGACGCTGCGCGCCGGCTTGATCGGCGCATTACAGGGCAGCGGCGGCCAACTCGATGAAGAACACTTGGCCGAAAGCGTATTCAAGGCCCTTGGCTTTCAAGGAGTCGATGAAGCGACCTTGGTGGAGTATCTGCGTACCCCTAAGCTCATGGGACTGGCCCGACAAGAAGCGCAACGCACATTGCGCTTCATCATCGCCTACCGGCTACTGCGTGATCTGCGGCGTGGCTGGCGTTTCAATAATCCGAATCTGGATCAACTCGGCCTGTTGCAGATTCGGTATCGAGACCTGGATGCCTTTTGCGCTGACGCCAGTGTCTTCGCCGCAAACAGCACTTTGACCAAATTGACGGTAGTGCAACGGAGAGTTCTGTTCGAATTACTGTTCGACGCCTTGCGCCGCCATCTGTGCCTGGAAAGTCGTTACCTCGATCCGGTCGAGCAGGACAAGGCTCGCACCAGCGCCCACACCTACCTGAATGAACGTTGGGCCTTCGCCCCCGACGAGAAACTCGATACCGGCCGCTATCTCATTCTCGGCAAGCGCCCGGAATACAAGGGCAAGCCGCGCACCGACCTGGTGACAGGTGGTCCACGTTCCCGACTGCTGCGGCAAATCAAGACAGACAAACTCTGGCGAGACAGCGCTTGCGTCAGCGAGGTCATTCAGTGGAAAGATACCGAGTGGGTCGAGCTGATCGAATACATGCTCAAGGCAGCCGGCAACTATGGTTATGTCCAAAAACATGCCATCGATTCGCAGCTTGCCGGCTGGCGCCTGAACGCGGCCGCCCTGGACTGGTGTCTGATTGCCGATGAGCAGCAAGCAGAAAGCAATCGTATTAACCGGTATTTCCGTGCTCTGTATCTCAGCATTGCCGACCTGCTGCGTCGGCCCTCGCACCCGTTATTCGACTTCGAGGCCCAGGAACACACCGCCCAGGTGGATGCGCCACGCCGGCAACTGCTGGAGCAGCGTTTTCGCTACACCGAAAAAGACAGGCAGGATTGGGCGCAGAACCCCGCCCACGAAGCGCCGTTGGAGCGGCTGTCGGTGATGTTCTGCTCCCCCACGATGGAGCTGGGCGTGGATATCTCCGCGCTCAACACCGTGTACCTGCGTAATGTGCCGCCGACCCCCGCCAACTACGCCCAGCGCAGCGGTCGTGCCGGTCGCTCGGGTCAGCAGGCGCTGGTCATCACCTATTGCGCGGCGCTCAGTCCGCATGATCAGTGGTTCTTCCACAATGCCGAGCAGATGGTGCATGGCGTCGTGCGCGCGCCAACCCTCGATCTGAGCAATCGTGATCTCATCGACAGCCACCTGCAAGCGGTCTGGCTTGCCAGTACCCAGGTGCCACTGGACGACAGCATTGCGCCCATGCTGGATCTCGACCAGCCCGGTAAACCACTGAAACAGCCCTTGCACGAAGCACTGCGGGCGCAGGCTGTCCAGCAGCGTGCCTTGGCCAGTGCCGGACGGGTCATCGACCAGCTTGAGGGCGAGCTTGAAGGCAGCGCCTGGTTCACGCCTGACTATGTGCGCCAGGTCATCGACAACGCGGCGCAAGCGTTCTCTGGGGCGCTGGAGCGCTGGCGCGTGCTGTTCGATGCCACCCGCCAACAGATGGATATGGCTGATCGCATCGTCAAGAGCCATACCGCCTCGCACACTGAGCGTCAAAATGCCCAGCGCCGCTACGGCGACGCCGCGCGCCAGTACGCCGTATTGCTCAAGTCCGGCAACGGCCAGAACAATGACTTCTATACGTATCGCTACTTGGCCAGCCAAGGCTTTTTGCCAGGCTACAACTTCCCGCGCCTGCCGCTGATGGCCTGGATTCCCGCCCGTGGCGGCCAGGCCGTCAATGGCAAGAATGACGAAGGCAGCATGGTCAGCCGGCCGCGCTTCCTGGCCCTGTCCGAATTTGGCCCCCGCAGCCTCATTTATCACCAGGGACGCATGTACCGCGTGGTGCGTGCCAAACTCAACGTAGGCAATACAGACCACATTTCCGGCAACAGCCAGTTGGCCACCATTGCCTCGTTGGTGTGCAGCCAATGCGGCTACGGCCATCTCGGCGAGCCGGGCGGCGAACAGCCGCTGGTCAATCGCTGCGAGAACTGCGACGCCTTGCTCACCGAGCACGATTGGGTGCGCGAGCTCTACCGCATCGAAACCGTGGAGACCGTGGCCACCGAGCGCATCTCCATCAACGACGAGGAGCGCCAGCGTCAGGGCTTCGAGCTGCAAACCACCTACCGCTTTCTACCCGGCCCCGATGGCCGTATCCAGCGGCAGAAGGCCACGATCCAACAAGGTGAGGACGTGCTAGGCGAGCTCACCTACGCGCCCGCTGCGCAAATCTGGCGCATCAATCGCGGCTGGCGCAGGCGCAAAGACAAGGAGCAACTGGGCTTCTACATCAACCCCATCACGGGCACCTGGAGCAAGCAGGACGCACCGGATGCGGAAGACGACCAGGGCGGCGACGATGCTTTGCTGGAGAAGGTGCCCAATCAGCGCATCGTTCCTTTTGTGGAAGATCATCGCAATCTGCTGATCTTCGCTCCCGTACGTGCCTTGCCTCTGGAGGCCATGGCCACTTTGCAGGCCGCGCTCAAGCGCGGCATCGAAATGACTTTCCAGATCGAGGAATCCGAACTGGTGGTCGAGCCACTGCCGAAGTCCGACGAGCGCCGCGCCTTGCTGTTCTACGAAGCGGCGGAAGGCGGTGCGGGTGTGCTCACTCGCCTGGCAAACAATCGCGACGACCTTGCACTCGTAGCCAGCAATGCCCTGCAACTGATTCACTATCGCAAACCGCAGAGCGGCATTTGGACGCTGGACGATTTGCCGTCGCTGGAACAGACCGATGCACTTGGCAATCATCAGTGCGAAGCCGGCTGCTATCAGTGCCTGCTGTCCTACTTCAACCAGCCGGATCACGAACACATCAACCGCCGCAATGCGGATGCGCTCAAGCTGCTGGTCGCGCTGGCCAATGCCCAGGTACAGCCTGTGGAATGCTGCCCGGCCACCGTTGCAGCGACGATCTTGGCAGACGAGCCACTCGACGCCTGGCTGTTCGCGCTCCGCCAGGCAGGGGCTATACAACCTGATGCGGTCAACGTGTCCGTCAACAATGGCGCAGCCACCGCGGCGGCCCAGTACAAGGCATCTCGTGCTTTGGTGTTTCTGTCCGCTGTGGATGATCAGACCACCAGCGTACTGCAGGACAAAGGCTGGCAGGTGCTCGATTTTTCGGACGCTTCACGCTGGCCACAACAATTCGCCGCGCACGCCGATGTGTTCGGTTCCAAGGAATAAAGGCGCATGACGATCCTCGAACACGACTTTCTGCCCGGCAACCTGGTGCGCGCCCGAGGCCGCGAATGGGTGGTGCAGAGCGACTCCCGCCGCGACTGGTTGCGCCTGCGCCCATTGAACGGCGCCGATGACGAAAGCATCGCCCTGATCCCCGAGTTGGAACTGCATCCCGTCGAACCTGCCACCTTCGACTGGCCCGATCCTGCACGCGCCGGCAACCATGCCGCCGCGCTGTTGCTACGCGATGCCTTGCGCCTGACCCTGCGCGCAGGCGCCGGCCCGTTCCGCTCCTTTGGCAATATCGCGGTGGAGCCTCGCGGCTACCAACTTGTGCCGTTGCTGATGGCACTGCGCCTGTCCACTGTGCGCCTGCTGATCGCTGATGACGTTGGCATCGGCAAGACCATCGAAGCCGGCCTGATCGCACGAGAGCTCATGGACCGTGGCGAAATCGCCCGCCTGGCCATTCTCTGCCCGCCACACCTTGTCGAGCAGTGGCAAAGTGAGTTGGAAACCCGCTTCAACCTTCAGGCCGTGGCGTTGACTTCGTTTTCGGCCTCCCGCATCGAACGTGATCTTCCGCATGGAGTGCGCTTGTTCGACCATCATCCCGTGGTGGTCGTCAGCCTGGACTACATCAAGAGCGAACGCCACCGCGAACAGTTTCTCGCTACCGCCCCCGAATGCATCATCGTTGACGAGGCCCACACCTGCGCCAGCAGTGGCGCGGGCAAGCAATTGCGCTTCGAGTTGCTGCAACGCCTTGCCCGTGACGCGCAGCGACACCTGGTCCTGCTGACCGCCACCCCTCACTCTGGTGATGAAACCGCCTTCTACAACCTGCTGTCGCTGCTCGATCCACGTTTTGCCGCATTACAAGGCCGCATGACAGCCTCTGACCCGCTGCGTCAGGAACTGGCCCGCCACTTCGTCCAGCGCCGTCGCAAGGACATCGTTGAATGGCAGGCCGAGACCCATGACGGACGAGGTTTTCCCCGCCGCATGAAAACCGAGCTGACCTATCAACTCAGCGGCGAATGGGGCGCGTTCTTCGACGCCGTGCAGGATTACTGCCGCGAACTGGCTGAAACCGTTGAGCAGCAAGAACAGCAAGGCGGCGCGCGCCTCATTTGGTACGCCACCCTGGCATTGTTGCGCTGCGTGGCATCATCGCCCGCAGCCGCCGTCAAGGCGTTGACTACACGGCTGGAAGGCACTGTGCCGGATGAGGCGCTTCTCGGCGATGAGCGCCTGCACGATGGCGAGGCCGATGACCTCTCCGGCAGTGATCTGGAGCCGCCTGCCCAGGTGCAAGAAGCTGCGCCGCGCCTGCAAGCCCTGATCGCCGACGCGCAACGTCTTTCCGGTAAGGCTGGTGATCCAAAGCTGGCTGCGCTCCTCCGGCATATTGACCTGCTGGTGAAGGAGGGCTACCACCCGGTGGTGTTCTGCCGTTACATCGCCACCGCCCACTATGTGGCCGAACACCTCAAGGCCGCCTTCCCCAAGGCCACCATCGAGGCCGTGACCGGCGAGCTCACGCCCGAAGAACGCCGCGAGCGGGTGGAGGACATGATCGACGCCGACCAGCGCATTTTGGTCGCCACCGACTGCCTCTCCGAAGGCATCAACCTGCAACATTTGTTCACCGCTGTCGTCCACTACGACCTGGCTTGGAACCCCACCCGCCACGAACAGCGCGAAGGCCGCGTCGATCGTTTCGGTCAGCAGGCCGATGAAGTGCGTTGCACCATGCTCTACGGGCAAGATAACCCGGTGGATGGCTTCGTGCTCAACGTCATCCTTAAGAAGGGCGAGGCCATTCAGAAGGAGCTCGGCGTGCTCGTTCCCATGCCCGAGGATGAAGCCCGCATCAATCAGGCCTTAGTCAAGGCGGCATTGATGAAACGCAGCGACAATCGCACCGCATCGCCGCAGGCCGTATTCGACTTTGGTGAGCCGGAGCAATTGCTCGCTCCACTGCAAGCCCAATGGCGTGACGCGCTGGAAAAGGCTAAGGCCAATCGCACTGTGTTCGCCCAGCGTCGCATCAAGCCAGACGAGGTGCTGCCCGAATGGCACAAACAACAACAGGCTCTGGGCACCCAGGCTGACGTGCAGCGTTTCCTGCAAAGCGCTTGTGTGCGGCTGGGGGCGCCGCTGGAAATCGGCTGCAAACAGACCGCACGTTTCCTGCCGCAGCACCTGCCCGAAGCCCTGCGCCAGCGCTTGGCCGACGAAGGCATAGACAAACCCCAGATCATCGACTTCAGCGAACTGCACCGCAGTCACCCGCTGGTCGGCCTGCTCGCCCAGCACCTGCTGGAAGATGCACTCGGTGGCGAACGTCCGCTGGCCGCCCGTTGCGCTGCCACTCTTACCAATGACGTGGAGGTTGTCACCACCCTTTACCTTCTGCGTCTGCGCCACCAGCTCAGCTACGTGCGCCGCCGCGAACCCTTTCAGATGATGGCGGAGGAAACCGTTGCTCTAGCTGTGCAGGGCCGCAACGCTCCTCAATGGCTGGCTGACGACGGCGTGAGTCGCCTGCTCGAATGCACGCCCAGCGGTAACCTGCCGCCAGAGGCGGCACAGCGCGAAATCCGCACCGCGCTCGACTTCCTCGCCGCGCACCCGCAGCAACTGCAAGCGGTAGCCCAACAGCGGGCCGATGCCCTGCTGGCCGACCACCAGCGCGTGCGCGAAGCCACCCGTGACGTCGGCCAGTACAGCGTCAGCCCCTGCCTGCCGGTCGATGTGATGGGCGTGTACGTACTGCTGCCTGACTCGCTGTAAGCCTCGGCCTGGAGAAGAACAACCATGAAACGCATCCGCAAGGCCCAGGCCACGCTCAACCTGCCCACCCTCAAGCTCGAAGGCGGCCTGTTCCTGCCCGATCAACTGGAAAAAGCCGCCCAGGGCCGCGCCAGCGCCCAGAGCGAGGCCGATTACGGCACCCCCAAGGGCGTCAAGCTCAAGGACGAATACAGCCGCGCCTTCCAGATCGCCTGCGCCCAGTGGCAGCACTTCGCCGCGCAGATGGAGCGCGCCGACGTCGATGCCGCCCAGCTCACCACCGCTTTCGTGCACGAACTGCTGCGCGATGCCTTCGGCTACGCCACCCTGCAAGCCACTTCGGCACAGTCGGTGGGGGAACTGCGCTACCCCGTCAGCCTGACGAACGGCAGCCTGCCCGTACTCGTTGCCCCGTATTCCCTGGGGCTGGACGAGGCCGACGCGCACTTTGCCGTGCAGGGCGGCGGCAGTCGCAGGAAGGCCCCCTTCCAGGCCATGCAGGAGCTGCTCAACGCCAGTACCGACCACCTCTGGGGCATCGTCAGCAACGGCAGGCAACTGCGCCTGTTGCGCGACGCCGCCAGCCTCACCCGCCCCAGCTTTCTCGAAGTCGATCTGGCCGACCTGCTGGGCGGCCAGCGCTACGCCGAATTCGCCAACGTCTGGCGCCTGCTGCATGCCAGTCGTGCGCCCGGTCACCGTGTACAAGGAGCTGAAACCTGCATATGGGAACAATGGCGCACCGAAGGCCAGCAAGAAGGCACCCGCGTACGCGATGGCCTGCGCGATGGCGTCGAGCAGGCGCTGCTGACCTTCGGTCAGGGCTTCCTGCAACACCCCGACAACCACGCCCTGCGCGCCGCCCTGCATGAAGGCACGCTCAGCAAGGATGCTTACTTCCAGCAACTGCTGCGCCTGATCTACCGCCTCATCTTCGTGTTCACCGTGGAAGAGCGCGGCGTGCTGCACCCACGGAGCGATAGCGCCGATGCACAAGCCGCTCGCCGAGCCTATGCCGAAGGCTATGCCCTGATCCGCCTGCGCGAGCTGTGCCTCAAACGCCGCGCCCGCACCCGGCACGACGACCAGTGGCAGGCCATCCGCATCGTCTTCCGTGGCCTGGCACAAGGCGAGCCGCGTCTGGCCTTGCCCGCCCTGGGCGGCCTGTTCGCTCCCGCGCAATGCCCAGATCTGGATGCCGCTAGCCTGGACAACGCCCACCTGCTGGCCGCCCTGCAACATCTGCGCTGGGCCAAGCCGACCGGCGCGCAAAGCCTGGTGCCGGTGGACTACCGCAACATGGGCCCGGAAGAACTGGGCAGTGTCTACGAAAGCCTGCTGGAACTGGTGCCCGCCATCGACCTGCCCGCCCGCACCTTCGGCTTCGTCGGCCGCACCGAGGAAGGCAGCACCGCCGGCAACGCCCGCAAGCTTACCGGCAGCTACTACACCCCCGACAGCCTGGTGCAGGAACTGATCAGGAGCGCGCTCGACCCCATCATCGAACAGCGTCTGGCAGCCAACCCGGCCAGCCCCACCGAGGCACTGCTGGCCATCCGCGTCATCGACCCGGCCTGCGGCAGCGGCCACTTCCTGCTCGCCGCCGCCCGCCGTCTGGCCGAAAAACTGGCTCAGTTGCGCAGTCTGGAAGGTGGGCAGGAGGGCGCCATCCGGCCGCAAGACTACCGCCGCGCGCTGCGTGAAGTGGTGGCCCACTGCATCTACGGGGTGGACCGCAACCCCATGGCCATCGAACTGGCGCGCATGGCACTGTGGCTGGAAGGCTACGAAGAAGGCCGCCCGCTGGGCTTTCTCGACCACCACCTGCAAGTGGGTGACGCGCTGCTGGGCCTGACCGACCTGAACGCGCTGGAGCAAGGCATCGCCAAGGATGCCTTCAAACCCTTGAGCGGCGACGACAAGGACGTGTGCAAAGAACTGGCCAAAGCCAACGCCGCCGGCCTCAAGCAGATCGCCAAAGACCTGCAAGGCAAGCAGATGCTGCTGGGCATGGACAACCGCAGCGGCCTGGAAGCCCTGCGCGCCATCGAAGCCCTGCCCGCCGACACACCCGAACAGGTCGCCGCCAAGGAACAAGCCTGGCGGTGCTTCTTGGAGGAGTCCGCCCACAGCCCGCTGGCCCACGCCGCCGATGCACTGGTGGGCGCCTACCTGCTGCCCAAGACGGAGGACACGGCAGAAACCGTACCCACCAGCATCACCCTGCATGCGCTACTGACCGCGCCGGAGCGTGCCCTGGCCGAGCACGCCGCTCCTATCGTTGCGGCCCGCGACGCCTGCGAGCAGGCCCGCGTGTTCCACTGGCCGCTGGCCTTTCCGCAGGTGTTCGCGCAAGGCGGCTTCGACTGCGTGCTGGGCAATCCACCGTGGGAACGCATCAAGCTGCAAGAGGAAGAATTCTTCGCCACCCGCCACCGCGACGTGGCGCAGGCCCGCAACAAGGCCGAACGTGCTCAGCGCATCCAGTGGCTCAGCGAAGGCATGCTGGCGCGCCACCTGTACCCCGACCTAGCCCATGAGGAGCATGAGGACGAGGCCGAAAAACGCCTCTACCGCGAATTCGTCACCGCCCGCCGCACGGCGGAAGCGGCCAGCGTGTTCGCCCATGTGAAAGGCGCGGACGGCGGACGCTATCCGCTGACCGGCGTGGGCGACGTGAACACCTACGCGCTGTTTGCCGAAACCATCCTGCAAATCCATGCCGACAGCGGCCGCGCCGGCTTCATCGTGCCGACTGGCATCGCTACCGACGCATCCACAAAAGCCTATTTCGCCAACCTCACTCAAGCGAGCAGACTAGTAAGTCTTTATGACTTTGATAACTCCGACCGCATATTTCCCGCAGTCGCAACATTGGTTAGATTCTCTCTTGTAACTATAGGTGAATCCAAAACAGCCACGTTCGCCTTCCTCCTTAAGAAAGTTGAAGATATTAATGACAACAGGAGGCGTTTCACCCTATCTCCGGAAGATTTCCGCCTTATCAATCCCAACACGCTCACCTGCCCAGTATTCCGCAGTGTACGCGATGCGGAACTGACTAAAAAGCTCTACCGCGCCACGCCCGTACTGATGCGCGATGCCGTGGTCGAAGGACAGGCCAAACAGGCCAAGGTTTTGAAGTCCTCGCAAAATCCATGGGGGATTTCGTTTATGGCAATGTTCCACATGTCGAACGATAGCCACCTCTTTCTAACGACCGAAGACATACAAAAAGAAGAAAAGGTGGAAATCGGCAATGCGGAACTTGACGGATACCTTCCTCTTTACGAAGCAAAAATGATGACCCTATATGATCATCGGTTTGGTAGTTATCCCTTGGGGGCGACTGATGATACAAGGGCACTTCCCAGGCTCTCAATTGAGCAATATTCAGACCCTTTCTTTGAAGTGAACCCTCGATTCTATGTGAACTCCAATGAAGTGAAAAAACGACTTGGGGTCAGCGCAGATAATTGGTTCTTGTGCTTTCGCTCAATGAGCAACCATTCCAATGTGAGAAGATTTATATCCAGCGTATTGCCATTTTCAGCCACGGGGAATAGCTTGATTATTGTGAGGCCAACCCCTTCTCTTTCCGGCAGAAAGGTGGCATGCCTTATCGCAAATCTTGGATCAATAATAATTGACGTGATTGCACGATGGAAAGTGAGCGGAACAAACCTGAACTTATTTTTTGTCCAGCAATTCCCTGTCCTGACACCGGACTCCTATTCAGAAATGGATGAAGAGTTCATTGCAAACAGAGTTGTTGAACTCACGTATACCACTCATAGTTTAAAAAGATTTGCGGAAGACATGGGTTTTCAAGGCGCTCCATTTTCCTGGAACCCATCGCGCAGGCTTCAACTTCGCGCAGAGCTAGACGCCTATTACGCTCGACTCTATGGCCTTAATCGCGAAGATCTATGTTATATCCTTGATCCTTCAGACATAGCCGGCGATGACTATCCCTCCGAAACATTCCGCGTACTGAAAGAGAGGGAGGTTAGCGAGTTCGGAGAATACCGTACACGAAGGCTAGTATTGGAGGCGTGGGATAAATTAGAAATCGGGGAGCTGGCATGAGGTCAATAGAAATTGGCGAATCGGTTGTTGAGGATGTCATTCTGCATCAGGTTGGCAATCGCCTGCGAGAAGAGCCGCTGATTCTGGCTAATCAATGCTTCGACATCACGGAAAGCATCGCGAATCTGATACTTGGCGGCTATCTACGAGGCATCGTCAGCGATAAAAATCAGTACATGCTCACCCATGAAAGCGATATGGCGCTGAATGATGTGGCTCACCATGTATCTGCTTTCTTTTCCAGGAAAATCTCTTTCATAGAGCTTTCCAGGAACTTGGCTACACATCTGTACGCTTCGGCACACCACCCCAACATCGCATCAGGTGATTTATTTGTCATTTTGTTTGACAGACTGAAACTAGATGGGAAGTACAAATCTGCTATCGGGGTTTACAAGGCTGAATCAAAACAGCAATACATTTCCACCCGTGCCGATGGCGAAAACAGGCAGCTCGAAGTGTCAAGCGGCATCAACCCTGACTTGATTGACAAAGGTGTTCTCATTGTTGATGGCTCTGAAATCATTTATGCCATCGACCGCCTGAGCAGCCGCACAAAATATTGGATTGAGGACTTTCTGAAAGCGAAGCAGGTTCCCAATGAGAGCACAAAAACAGCCGTCGCTGCCGGGCTGATAGAGAAGGTTCGGGACAACATCGAAAGCCCCGTGGCAAAGCAGGACTTCTGCCGCGAGGTGATTGCCTTGTGTGCAGACCGGGACGAAGTACCCGGCGATGAGATCAGAGAGGTATCAGAGAAATACGTTTCTCCCGACGTATGGAGCACCGAGCTGAACAGAATCACCGAGCGCAAGGGGCTGGTGGATACCGATGAAATCAATGTGCCGACCAGAAACCTCCAGGCCAAGCTGAAAAAGATGTTTAACCGCATCAATCTGGGTCAGGATATTGGATTGATACTGCCGGACAACCTTTCGTTCCATGATGCAAGCTTCACGGATGACGGAAAGACCATCCAAATAAGCGTAATACTGGAGAAGAAGAATGGGTGAGTCATCGAAGACGTCTGGTGAAAATGGCGAGAAGATCACAGAAGAACTCCTGAAGCTGATTGGGTGGAGCAATCTCCTGAAGGGCGTCAGCATTCCATGCAATAGAGCGGCACACGGCAAGCAAACGCATGGAAATGATTTTGTGTTCATTTATGACAACCCGCTCCATGACAGCCGAACTGATGTTGTTTATATCTCCTCGAAAAACGCCAAAAATGGCTACCCAAAAGGAGAGCAAAGCGTCAGGACGACGTTCAAAGGTCACCTGTCAGAGCTTGATGAGATAGTTTCCTGCTCAAAAATCAGCTCCGAAATCAATCAGGCGATACAAACCTTTGGTGGGCGCAAGCAAAAGAAACACATAGGCCTGCTCGTATGGACGCATGGAGACAGGGAAACACTGGATAAGGACATCAAGCCCGCCTTGAGCCGCATCCAGTTGGATTTGTCGTCAAACTGCCCCTTCTATCTTGTGGACACGGCCCGTGCCTCCTTCATCAAAGAGGCGATCAGTCATTTCAGATCAATCAAGCAAGGGCAGCAATACCATTTCTATTATCCCAAGCTTGGAAATGTCATCGCAAACGCAGATGAACGATACGGCGATCTGCTGCCAATCGAGCTTTTGGCATCAGACCTTATCCCCTTTCGGTTCATGCTGGGAGAAAAGCCATCTCTCTGCCTGTATGCCAAACAAGCATTCTCGGAAGAATCCCTGAAAAAACTTTGCAGCCTGGCCTTCGACTTTGCCGATGGCTGGGTGCAGGATATTTTCATCGGTCTGGAAAGCTACCACCCGGCAGACGACAAGCAAGTGAAAGATGCTGTCCTGATGGCCTTTCGGGAAAGGAAAGCAAGCATCAAGGTGTTTTGCTACAAAGAGTCCGTTCTCGATCTTTTGGAGTGCTGATATGGATAAGCCGGCCAAGCAATTTGATTATGAACGGGCCATGCTCTGGGGAGATCGTTTGAGAGTACTGCTCAATAGCGATCACATCAGCAATGGCGAAATCACTGAAACCCTGAAGGAAAAGGGCATATTTATCGGCAGTAGTGAAAAATCCGATACCGTGCCACTGTTGAGTGCCTGCCTTCTTACACCGAATGAGTTCACGAATCTTGTCGAAAAATCATTCGTTCGCGAGTCTGGAAAAAAGTACTCCTCCAGCAAATTCAAGCTGACATCTTCAGATGCCGATTGGAAAACGGAGATTCAAAACAATTTTGACTCGGTGATTGAGGGTATCAAGCTGGGGGATGATCGGGTGTTTGCTTCTGAACCAGCTCTCTCTATTGACCCCGATGGAAACGTAAGAATCAAATATTCCGTACGTGTCCTTGACTTCAGTAAGGACTGGATAAACCAAGAGATCACTTACCCAGGTGAAATTCTTCTTAAGCAATCCGGCAATGGCTTGGAAATTGAAGTCAACAAATCCAGAACGTCACAAGACACCAATAAACTCAATGACACCATCACCGGTGCCATCGGAAAATTCTGCAAGTCAAAGGGCATTACCACGGAAGAAAAGCCAGAATCCATTCTCTTTGATGACTTCACAAACAATGAGCGCATCCGCTTCTTTCTGCAATTGACATCTGTCAATACACCCGAACTCTCCTTCAAAGAGATTGGAGACTTCGAGATCATTCGAGATCAGGAGGCGGGGGCGCTACCGAAAGAGGAGCGAATTGAGTGGATGGAGGAGCATGTCAACAAGATACAGATAAAAGGAAGTGATCTTGGAAAAGTCTTTCTTCTCAAGGAAGAAAGCTATTATCAGTATTACTACCTTATAAAAATGACGGCTACATATGCCTTCAAGTTCGGTGCAAACGCTGGCGACTGCGGCATTGAATTTTCCTTCTCTGGAAAAACGTCAAGAGACGACAATTACTCTGGGACTATTTTTGACTTCAGCATTGAGCGACTTCCGCGTCTGGAGGAAGGAAGCAAGAATCGAGTCAGAAAGGATATTATCCAAAGAATTCAAGCAGCAATAGATGCGGCCTTCAAGCATGTCAAGCCACCTGCCGTTGCCGACTTGGAAGGAGAGTAGCGCCGTATGTTGACTCATCTCAAACTGGAGAACTTCAAGATTTGGCGCAGCACGGGGCCTGTACGACTTGCTCCGATTACTCTGCTGTTGGGCACCAATTCATCGGGCAAGTCCAGTCTGATCCAAAGCCTGCTGCTCATCCGTCAGACCGTCAAGGGCGATGATCCGAATCTGGATCTCAATCTAGGTAACCCCGATACCAGCGACTCCGTCACACTCGGCCAGTTCAAGGATGTGCTGTGTCGCCATGGTGCAGCAACAGAAAGCACGGCGTCCAATCAAGTAGGTATCGAGTTTCGCTGGAGCGAAACGGGAAATGCTGCTGAATCGGCGATTTTCTCGGCACGCTACCGCAAAGGTCAGTCGGGTAGCGCTGAATTGGAGTTCCTGCGCTTAGGCAAAGACGGTCAAGGCTTCAGTGTGGAACGTCGCAAACCCGGGATTTATCGCCTCACGCTGGGCAATCAAACCAAACCTTTGGGGCAAAGCGCGGATTTTCGTCCGCAGCGTTCGTTTGCATTTTCACCCTCTACGCTCAACAAGCTGGGTGTGCAGGGTGAGGTGATTCGGCCGGTTGGTCCGGCGCTGCTGGACGAGTTGGGCCGCATCATCTACCTTGGCCCCGTGCGCCGCTTGGCCCAGCGTGACTATGTATGGGCAGGGCGTATGCCTGCCCATATCGGCGACGACGGCGCCAAAGCCGTGGATGCGTTGATTGCCAGCGGTGTGGCGTGCCAGCAAGCCAAGAGGCGTAGTCAAGCCTTGCCAGCGGAAGCCTATCTCTTTGAGCAAACGGTTCATTGGCTGAAGGAGATGAATCTGGCGCACGGTCTTTCCATCCGCGCCCTTGGCAATTCAGCGCGTCATGAGTTGCTAGTGGAAACCGATGGCCAGGCCAGTAACCTCAAAGACGTTGGAGTAGGGGTGTCGCAGGTGCTTCCCGTCATTGTGGCCGCCCTGTTCGCACAGCCCGGCCATATCGTGATCGTCGAAGAGCCGGAAAGCCATCTACACCCTCTGGCACAGAGCAAGCTGGCTGAGTTGCTAGCGCAGGTAAGCAAGGAGCGCAACGTTCAGTTCATTGTCGAGACGCATTCAGAGCATTTGTTCCGCCGTATGCAGACCTTGATTGCCCGCGAAGAAGTTTCTGTTGCTGGCGCCGCCATGTATTTCGTTGAACGTGATGGCAAGGCCGCGCGATTGAGAACCCTGGAAATGGATGATTTTGGCCGATTGAAGAACTGGCCTGAAGGTTTCTTTGGGGATGCGCTAGGTGAGACCCGCGAACAGGCACGCTTGATGTTCGAGCGCCAGAAGCGGAGTCAGCCATGAGGGCGCGTTATGTCGTGGATACCAATGTTTTGATTGCTGCCAGCGCTGCTGACCCAACTCACCCGAAGGATATTGATGCCACGCCAGATGATCCGACAGAACGCCAAAAGGTGTGGCAGTGGCTGGACGTATTTCAGAAAAGCGAATCCCGGCTTGTACTGGATCTGGCGGGTGAAATCTATAACGAGTACACCAATAAGCTGGGGTTCAATGACTTTGGTATCCAAGTTGTCATGCACAAGTGGAGCACAGCAGCCGTCGATAACGTTGATGTCGCCTATGACGAGTATGGGCACGGGATATTGCAACTGCCATTGTTGGCTGTCATCCACGATGACGCAGATAAGAAAATGGTCGCCGCTGCGTTGGACTCTCACAGGGAGTACGGCGAGGGCTGTGTTGCTTTTGCAGGGGACACCGATTGGCATGATTGGGAGACTGATCTGCTGGCGAACAACGTTTTGTTGGAGCCCATCATTGAAATTTGGTCACGACAGAAACATGCCGAGAAGCAAGCTCGTTGAATGAGGATCATGCATTGACCGACTTCTTCCGTTTTCCTACCACTCCGCACCTCGCCTGGCTGGCCAAAGACGGCATGCCACGCGACGACAAGGTGCTGTCACCCACCGAAGCAGAGGCGCTGCTTGCCAGTGATGTGGTCGTGGAGGAGAAGCTCGACGGAGCGAACCTCGGCCTGTCTCTATCACCCGACGGCACCGTGCTTGCCCAGAATCGAGGCCAGTATCTGGGCGAGCCCTATGTTGGTCAGTTTGCGCGTTTACCCGCCTGGCTGGCGCAACACGAATCCAGCTCGCTTGCCGTGCTGCGTCCTGAGTTGATGCTGTTCGGCGAATGGTGCGCCGCACGCCATTCACTGGATTACGACACGCTGCCCGACTGGTTTCTGTTGTTCGATATCTATGACCGCAGCAAGAGGCATTTTTGGAGCACCTCCCGGCGCAACGCGCTGGCCTCAGAAGCCGGATTGTTCACTGTGCCGCGGATATTGAGTGGCCGCACCACCCTGGCGGCGCTGAAGCAATTGGTTATGGATACAGCCAGTCACTATCGCGCCGAGCTGCCGCTGGAAGGTGTGGTGGTACGGCGCGAATCAGCTGACTGGTGCGAGGCGCGTGCCAAGTTGGTGCGCCCGGATTTCGCCCAAGCGATCGACACCCATTGGCGCAAGCGCGCCATCGAGTGGAACCGGGTAGATTGGACGCGGACATGAATCCTCTGCAACGCACCATCATCGAAAAAGTCGGCCACGACAACGGCTTCGAGCACGTGCTGTCATCCGCTGGCGATGCGGTCATACTGGCTTCGGCTCGTCATCGAAGCCAGGCGGCGGTGACAGCATTGGCCGGAGGCTTCGAGGTGCGCTTTCAACCTGCCACGCCCGCGCTGCTGCCGGAGTTGTTGCGCAGCTTCCAACCTTGGGTCGGAGCCGATGACATGTTTTTTGTGCAGACTCTGCCAGATTTGGCGGCTCTCTTGCGTCGCACGGCCAGCCTGTCGCAGGCCTTGCCGAATCAGGCCGTGCGCGACTACCACGCGGCCGTGGTGCAAGCTGTCGAGACGATGTCTGCCGAAGCCCGAGGCACGGAAGTCGAACGCCTGCTGCGTCAGCGCGTGGGGCAGGCGCGTTACCGCGATGCCTTGCTGACCTACTGGGGCGGTGCCTGCGCAGTGACCGGCGTTGTGGTGACTGAAGCCCTGCGTGCCAGCCATGCCAAACCCTGGGCTGAATGTGCCGACGATGCCGAGCGGTTGGATGCCTTCAATGGCTTTCTACTGGTGGCCAATCTCGATGCGCTGTTCGATCGCTTTTTGATCAGTTTCGACGATGCAGGGCATCTGCTGACCAGCACCCGCCTGTCCCAAAGCGATCTGCCTGGGCTTGGCATTCATTCGGGAATGACGTTGCGCTGGCTGGCCAGCGAGCACCGGCATTATTTACAGTGGCACCGCGAGCGCTTCCTGCTCGGTGCCTGATCGAAGGAAAAATATGGCCAAGGCCGAAGCAAGCGTTGAAGAACTGGTATCAATGATCGAGCGGGGCGAACTGCGCTTGCCAGAGATGCAGCGCCAGTATGTGTGGCGCTCCACGCGAGTGCGCGATCTGCTGGATTCGCTGTATCGCGGCTACCCATCGGGCGCAATCCTGCTTTGGGAAACGGATGAAGCTGTGCCGCTGCAGGATTTCGCGGTCAGCCAGAGCACGAATCCTTACCAGAGCACGCGGCTTCTGCTGGATGGTCAGCAGCGTCTGACATCGCTCTCTGCCGTTATTCGCGGCGAGCCAGTATCGGTGCGCGGCCGTCGTCGGCCTATCGACTTGCTGTTCAACTTGGAACATCCCGACCAGTTGGCGGTCGTGACCGAAGTGGAAGAGAACGGCGACGATGAGGACGATGCCGACGACGATAGCGAACTGATTGGCGATGAGACGGACTCGACCGAGGACGAACTGCTCAAGCGCTTCAACAAGATGACTTTCGTTGTGGCCACGAGGAAGCTGGAGCAGTTGCCGCATTGGGTGAAAGTGTCGGAAGTGTTCAAGACCGACAACGATGCGCCTTTCCTCAAACGTGCCGGTATCAGTGGTTTTGACGATCCGCGGTACGAGAAGTACAGCCAGCGCCTGGCCCGGTTACGTGGCATCCGCAAGTACGTTTATCGGATGGACGTGCTGGAACGCACGCTTTCCTACGATGAAGTCACGGAAATCTTCGTCCGGGTCAATTCACTGGGCGCCAAGCTGCGCAGTTCCGACTTGGCTCTGGCTCAGATCACCGCCAAGTGGCGGCACTCGCTGCAGACGTTCCAGGATTTCCAGAAGGCATGCGCCAAGACGGGCTTTGACCTTGATCTCGGTTTGCACTTGAAGAATCTGATGGCGTTTGCCACCGGTCAATCACGTTTCCAGATCGTGGGTAGCCTGAATGTGGAGAAGCTGCAGAAGGCATGGAAAGAAGCCTGCGATGGCATGGAATTCGCGCTCAACTTCCTGCGCAGCAATCTTGGCATCGATAGCCCGGCACTGTTGTCGTCGCCTTTCCTGCTGGTAGTGCTGGCGTATTTCGGGCATAGCCGCAACTATGCGCTGAGCAACGATGAGGCCCGCCAACTGCGCTACTGGGCGCTGATGGCCAATGCCAAAGGCCGCTTCTCCCGAGGCTCCAGCGAAACCATTCTGGATCAGGATTTGGCAAGTATTCGTCAGGGCGGAGCGGTGAGCGAGCTGATCGACCGACTACGCCTGCAGTTCGGCCGCCTGGACATTACCGCGGAGGAGTTGGAAGGCCGCAACCAGCGCAGCGCGCTGTTCAAGACCATGTTCCTGGCTTTCCGCGCTGCCGGTGCGAAAGATTGGCGCAGCCATCTGGCCATTGCTCTGGATCATTCGGGCGTCCAGCATCGCTTGCAGTTCCATCACATCTTTCCCAAAGCCGTACTGAAGACCAGCTTCACTGCCCGCGAGGCGGATGACATCGCCAATCTGGCCTTCATCGGCGGCAAGACGAATCGCGCGATCAGCGACAAGGCCCCGGCGGTTTACCTGCCCCCGCTGGTGGACCAGCTTGGCGAGCCAGCGTTCGCAGCACAGTGCATCCCGGTTGAGGCATCGCTGCTGGAAGTGGAAAGCTACAAGGCTTTCTTGCTTGAGCGACGCAAGAGGATTGCAACGGCGCTGAACACGTTTGTTGGGCCTGCAGATTGAGCCGATGGACGGGTGTGTATGTAGCCAGGGGGCTCATACTGCCTGACCTAGCTACCGAGGTAGATGGCAGTGATTTGAACGCGCTCGTGTCCCAACTCACGGCTGATGATCTGACGAGCATGGCGGTCTTCTATGCGCTGCGTTGTACTTAACTCCGTGGCTAATGGTCCACCTGCCGCTGGCGGCGGCCTCCCCGTCAACGTCTCATAACGGCTTTGCGCGTACTGATGGCGAAGGCCATGCATATGACTCAGACCTGCCGCCTTGCATTGTCCATCGTAGACGTGCCGCTGCTGGATGTAGGTCTTGTTTGCCGGGATCAATGACCCTGTGCCCGCCAGGCGGTGTGCTGCGTGGAGCGCGTCGCGTTGCTCTGTCGTGGTGATGGGCACAGTTCGCTCCCGACCGCCCTTGGTCCACGATCCCTTGAGGGCGATGTGGTCGCCCCGATCTGCGTAACTGGGCTGGAACTTGATCGCTTCCTCCCGACGTAATCCGAAGGCGGCCTGTAGCTGAAGGCTCATGCGCACGTGGACATCGGTAATCTGTTCAAGGCCTGTGCCCAGTTCTCTGGCCTTGCTGACGTTGGTCACATAGCGGCGCTCGGCCACGCCAAGCTGCATGTTGTCCGCCGGCAAGATGCCCGACTTGCCGATCTTCTCGACCCACCAGCGCAGATGAGAAAGCCGATTCTTGATGGTGCCGGATGACAAGCCTTCTTCCTGCCAGCGATCCAGCAGCGCTTGGGCGTGCTTGCCCTTGAGTGACGACGCCTTCATCTGCCGGAAACCGGCCTCGCGCAGTTGCCGCGCAGCCAGCGCGAGAGAACGCATCCGGTCGGCCTGTGTGTTGTGGCTACCGTCACGGTTGCGCTGGCAAAGCTGCCGCAGGGTGTAGGTCAAGTCGTCCATCTTCCGGCCTCCAAGCAAAGCGCCGTACTGCGTTGTCCTGAAATTCAGTGGTTAGTGTTGGTGCCAACTCGCCAAGGCGAGATCCCGTGAGGGCAAGGGCATGGTGTTCAGGGGACACCAGAGCCTCGAATGAGGCGTCCGTCTTGCTCCCTGCTGGAAGCTCGGACGGAGGTACTACAAGACGAGAATGATGTGAACGTGGACGAGTCCTCCTATGAAGTGAGTGAGATGAGAAATGCAGCGGGAGCCCTGTGCGTTGCACAGGGGCAATTGCCGCAAAGGACAGTGCGCCAGGCGGCGGAGTAGGGATGAGATCAAACAGACGAAGAAGGCTCCGCCCTTGGGTAGGGCCGGTATGCGGTCGGAGCCTGGGCATACCTGGGGTGGTTCCGCCCTGAGGGGCCAGCGCTTGCAGGAACCTGCGCTGTCGGGGGTGCCGATGTACGAAGCCCATCGGTCTTGGCAACTGCCCGGTCAGTGTAGGGCGGCCATCATCATGTCTGCCGCACGCAATAGGATTCGGCATTCGCCCGCATTGTTGCTGGCGTGGGCGGGGTCGTCACTGCGGCTGGCAGTGACGACCCGTTTCGCGGCAGCATTTGCTACGCAGGACGCGGTTGCCATTCCCTGGCCTGCATTGCCTGTGCCGCGATGTCTCCAGCGTTCGTCGAGGCGTTCAGCATCTTGCGGATGTTGGCGATGTGCGCCAGGGCAGTTTCACGCGATGCCGGTGGCGCAGTGGGTTCCGGGCGGGTTTCGGTGCGTGGTGCACCAGCAGGCCGATTTTTGGCAGGCCGGTTCGCGGCAGACATCTCCTTACGACCTGCCCACAGGCGGAATTCGCCCGCAAAGACGCGCTTCACCAAGGCGAAGAAGTAGGCCACGATATTGCGCACGGTGCCGCTCTGGCTGCGTGCCTGCAACTCGTCGAGTACTTCCTGGCGATGCCGCGGCGGCAGCCGCCGCAAGGCGGCCTGTACGTCCTTTTGCTGATCTGCCTGGGCATGGCTCAGGCAAGGCGGCACGCTCACCGACTGCGATGCCGAATCGCCGTCGCCTTCGCGCGCGCGGTACGTACGTTCTTTTTTATACATATACGTCTTATACGTACTGTCCTGCTCAGCCGTCATGTGGCGAGCGTGTCCGGCCTGTTGCGGAACAAGAGCGCTGCCAGCGGAATCGCCAGACAATGGCCGTGAGGCGGGTGCCTCGTTCGCCTGCGACGGCGGCGTAGGGGGCAAATCATCGTCATCGTGGCGCTGATCGTGGGCCGCAATGGCAGCGGCTTCAGGCGCTTGCGCCTGCGTTGCCTGGATGTGGACGGCCACCCGATCCACCTGGTTGTTTTCGTGGCCGATGGAGGCTTGCAGAAGCGCGGGCAGACTGGCATCGAGCGCGCAGGCCTGCTGGAAGTCCAGAGCGCTTTCGTGAACCTGATACAGCTCGCTGAGCGCATGGCCGGTCAGCGGATCGCGGTGCTGGCCTACCAGACTGATCCAGCCCGTCAACCGAAGCACAACGAGGACGCGCCGGGCCGTCTCGTACCCGGCCCGCTGCCCCAGCGGGGTAGAGGTGAGATAGCGGCGCAACTGCCCCAGATTCGCCAGCGGGCTGACGCCCTCGGCAGAGCGCAGCATGCGCAGCACCTGCCAGCCATTGCGCTCCAGCGGCGTGAGGCGGGCATCGAGCATGAGCGAGGCCGGCGTGGTGAACAGGGCGTCTTGCCCCAGCGGGTTGTGGCGGGTGTGATGGTCTGCCATGAGAGTTCTCCAAGGTCTGGGCCACAGCGGCCCGTTCCCCTGCATCTCATCGCGTACCGTTCCATGCGTCAGCCAACAATGCGGTCTGCGCCATACCCGTTTTATCCGGCAGGCGCAGCGCTGGCACCGGGATCCAGACTGATTTATCATCCTGATACCCCCTTGGGGGTACAACTGGGGGTGCTTCCAGCGATTCCCGCAAAGGCCGTGGCCCGATTTCCCCGCGAAACCTAGTGTTCACAAGCCTTTGCCGACCGATCAACGTTTAAACGTGTGATCAACGTCTGACCCCGGACCCCGCAGCGGATTGTTGCGGTCGACCGTGAACAACGGCCAGAATCCGCCGCCGCGCAGCCTGCACGAACGCCGCCCGAGCGCGCCGCCGTGACGCCCGCGACCGACCGAACCCTGCCGTCCCGGCCCGACACGCCGACCCTGGTCCTGCTGGCCAGCCTCTACTGCGCGCAGGGCCTGCCGTCGGGCCTGATCGCCCACGCGCTGCCGGTCCTGCTGCGCCAGCATGGCGTCGACCTGGCCGCGATCGGCCTGCTCAAGCTGCTCGCCCTGCCGTGGATGCTCAAGGTGCTGTGGGCGCCGTGGGTGGACCGCATCGCCTCCGCTCGCCTCGGCCACCACCGCGGCTGGATCCTGCCGCTGCAGGCAACCGTCATCCTGTGCGTCGCGAGCCTCGCGGCGATCGACCCGGCGTTCCTCTTCGGCAGCCAGATGGCATTACTGCTCGGCCTCATCCTCGTCATCAACCTCGCCGCCGCGACGCAGGACATCGCCACCGACGGCCTCACCGTCCGCCTGCTGCCCGAGCGCTGGCGCGGCCTCGGCAACAGCCTGCAGGTCGGCGGCTACAAGGTCGGCATGATCGTCAGCGGCAGCGGCCTGCTGCTGGTCATCGACCGTTTCGGCTGGAACGCCAGCCTGGGCGGGGTCGCCCTGCTGCTCGCGCTGTGCACGCTGCCGGTCGGGCGCTTCAACGAAAAGCGCCGCATTCCGCACCGGCAGGCCGCCACCGAGACGGCGCTCGGGCCGCGCCTGTTGCTCGCCCACTACCGCGGCCTGCTCACCCAGCCCGGAATGTTCGCCTGGCTGGCCGTCGTGCTCGGCTTCAAGCTCGGCGATGCGCTGGGTTCGCCGATGATCAAGCCGATGCTCGTCGACCAGGGATGGAGCAGCGCCATGCTCGGCCAGCTGACACTGCTCAGCAGCATCGCCGGCATCGGCGGCGCGGCGCTCGGCGGTCTCCTCTACTCCAAGTTCGGCGCGCATCGCTCGCTCTTCCTGTTCGGCCTCCTGCAGGCGCTCGGCATTGCTGCGATGGCGTTCCTCGTCGACCGCGGCGGCAGCATCGCCTCGGTCTATGCAGTGGCGCTCGCCGAGCAGGTCGCCGACGGCATGTCCACCGTCGCCCTGTTCGCCGTGATGATGCGGCGCTGCCGCCCCGAACACGAGGGGGCCGATTTCACCCTGCAGGCGAGCGCGCAGGTGCTGCTCGCCGGCCTCGTCGGCGCCACCAGCGGTGTGCTGGCCCAGACCGTCGGCTACGTGCCACTGTTCCTGCTGGCCGGCGCCCTCGGGCTGGCCGCGCTGGCGCTGCTGCGCTACGGCATCCCGCCACAGGAAAGGCGCGCAGCGGAGCGCTGACCGCAGCGCGGCCGGCCGGCCGGTAGAATAGGAGCTTTCAGGCTACCCGGTACTGACGCCATGACCCAGCATCTCCTCACCCCCGTCCGCCTCGGCGCGCTCGAACTGCGCAACCGCGTCGTCATGGCGCCGCTGACGCGCTGCCGCACCGACAACCCCGGCTACGTGCCGACCGCAATGACGGCGCGCTACTACGCGCAGCGCGCCAGCGCCGGCCTGATTATTTCCGAAGGCACCATCGTCTCGCCGCAGGCTCGCGGTTATCCGTTCACGCCGGGCATCTGGTCGGCCGAGCAGGTCGCCGGCTGGCGGCTGGCGACCGATGCCGTGCATGAGCGCGGCGGCCTGATCGTCTGCCAGCTCTGGCATTGCGGCCGCCTGTCGCTGCCCGAGTTCCACGACGGCCAGCCGCCGGTCGCGCCGTCCGCGGTCAACCCGAACTGGAAGATGTTTTCGACGACCGGCCACCCGGAAACGGTGACGCCGCATGCACTGACCCGCGACGAGATCAAGGCCGTCGTCGCCGACTTCCGCCGCGGCGCCGCCAACGCCATGGCGGCCGGCTTCGATGGTGTCGAGATCCACTCGTCGAACGGCTACCTGTTCCACCAGTTCTTCTCGCATCAGTCGAACCGGCGCGACGACGAATACGGCGGCAGCCACGAGAACCGCGCCCGCTTCTTCCGCGAAGTGCTCGACGCGGTCGGCGAGGTCATGCCGCTCGACCGCGTCGGCTTCCGCCTCAACCCGATGCTCAACCATTTCCACGGCATCACCGTGGACGCGGACACCGTGCCGATGTGGGAACACGTCGTGCGCACCGCCAACGGCTACGGGCTGGCCTACCTGCACCTGACCGAGCCGCTGTCGCCGAAGCAGGTGGCCAACACGCCGGGCACGCTGCTCGACGTCGGCGCCCATTTCCGGCCGATTGCGACGATGCCGATCGTCAGCAATGGCGCCCTCGACCAGGGCAAGGGCGAGGCCCGTCTCGCCGCCGGCCTGTGCGACGCGGTGGCCTACGGCCAGGCGTGGATCGCCAACCCCGACCTCGTCGAACGCTACCGCCGCGGCGCGCCGCTCAACGCGCCCGACCGCGACACCTTCTACCAGGGTGGCGAAAAGGGCTATCTCGACTACCCGACGCTGGGCGCATGAAGCGCCTGCTGCCGCTGCTGGCGCTCGCCGTCCTGAGCCGGCCGGCGCTCGCCGACGGCCTGCCGCCCAACGTGCTCGGCGCGCTGAAGGCGGCGCAGATCCCGGCCGCCAGCGTCTCCGTCGTCGTCCAGCCGGTCGATGCCGGCAAGCCGCTGGTCGCCCACAACGCGGCGCAGGCGATGAACCCGGCGTCGGTCATGAAGCTGGTCACCACCTACGCCGCGCTCGACCTGCTCGGCCCGGCGTGGACGTGGAAAACCACGGCGTGGACCGAGGCTGCTGCGGTCGACGGCATTTTAAGCGGCAATTTGTACCTCAAGGGCAGCGGCGACCCGCGCTTCGCCATCGAACACCTGGCGAGCCTGCTGCGCCAGCTGCAGGTGCGCGGCATCCGCCACATTGCCGGCGACGTCGTGCTCGACCGCAGTGCCTTCGACGTGCCGGCGATCGACCCCGGCGCCTTCGACGACAAGCCGATGCGCCCCTACAACGTCGGCCCGGACGCCCTGCTGATCAACTTCCGCGCCCTGCGCTTCACGCTGCTGCCGGACGGCGGCCGCGTGCGCC
>Ga0209573_1001748_pt1 | contig 31207 bp, 21 predicted proteins | sample TNRBio252014_DNA_FD_185870 | JGI IMG/M metagenome (GOLD analysis project Ga0209573, IMG submission 185870) | Wastewater treatment Type I Accumulibacter community from EBPR Bioreactor in Madison, WI, USA - TNR Reactor_6/25/2014_ DNA (SPAdes)... | ecosystem: Engineered > Bioreactor > EBPR >...
AAGCTACCATACCCTCTACAAAAACGATAACCGGTATTGTTAAAGATGCTGAAACAGGGGATGTACTTGGTGGGGTTTACATACAAGTAGACGGAACGATGCTCGGCACAGTAAGTAATGATGATGGTGCTTTCACTTTGCAAATACCGCCATTAGCTAATATCAATTTAGTTTGTTCTTATATCGGTTATGGTAGAATAACGAAAAGCGTCCCACCCAACCAATTTAAATTGGTTTTGGAGTTGAAAGAAGAGGTTTTGATGACTGAAGAAGTTGTTGTAACCGCCTCAAGGGTAAGTGAAAGATTGATGGAATCACCGGTTACGATTGAGAAGTTGGATTTACGTTCCATCCGTGAAACTCCAAACCTTAATGCTTATGATGCTATGGCAACAACTAAAGGTGCAGACATCATGAGTGCCAGTATGGGTTTTCGAGTCATCAACACGCGTGGTTTTAATTCGTTAACGAATCAACGTTTCATCCACCGTTTGGATGGTATGGACTTACAAGCTCCGGGATTGAATATTCCTATAAACGTTCTGAATGGTGCTAATGATCTTGATGTGGAGAATATTGAATTAGTACCGGGAGCTTCTTCGGCGTTATACGGACCGAATGCTTTTAACGGGTTAATGGAGGTTAAAACCAAAAGTCCGTTTCAATATCAAGGGTTAAGCACATCCATTAGATTAGGTGCAAATCATTTAGATGGTAAAGATCATGCGGCTTCGCCCTTTTATGATTTTAATCTTCGATACGCTCATAATTTCAAGGATAAATTCGCTTTCAAAGCCAATTTTGCCTATTTCCGTTCTTTAGACTGGTACGCTACGGATTATCGCGATGCCGCGAACTATGCAGGGGCGGACAACGTAGCTCGTTTTGCTACGGGTAAAGGTAATCCCGGTTATGACGGACTTAACTTATATGGGGATGAAATAGCTACCATTTTTAATAAAGGCTTTGGTTTACCCGGATTAAACTTACCAAACGGTCAACCGATCCCGCTTTTAGATCATAATTTGCGGATAGCTCGCACGGGGTATAAGGAAATAGACCTAACGAACTATAATACTTTTAATATCAAAGGAGACATTGGCTTGTTTTGGCGACCGACAGCCAAAATTGAAGCCTGTTTAACTTCGAGATTAGCTGGTGGTACAGCAGTTTATCAATCCGTTAATCGTTATAATTTACAAGATTTTTTATTTGGGGCTACAAAAGCGGAGGTTAAAGGGGATCGCTTCTTTGTTAGAGCATATGTTACTTATGAAGATGCAGGTGGTACTTTTGATACGCGCTTTACGGGTATCAACCTCAATCGTGCGGCTAAAGAAGACGCTAACTGGTTTCCACAATACATTGTAGCTTATTCACCCGTTACCAATGCCCTTTTGAATAATATCTTAAAGCAAATAGGCAAATCTTCCCTTCGAGCGTTAAATGATGAGGATGCGCGCGCTTTTGCTGACGGAGATAATCGTTATCTATTACCCTATGTAACGGGGGCATTGCGTAGTTTGGGTTTGGATAGCTTAACTGCTTCGAATTACGGCAAACTGATGACCAACGGGCAGGCACGTTTTCAACCCGGAACTAAAGAATTTAGTGAAGCTCGGGAACGGATCAACAATAATCCAAGACTTGCAAGCGGTGGTGCGCAGTTTGTAGATCATACCAAACTCTATCATGCGGAAGGGCAATATGATTTTAGTAAACTAATTCCTTATGTCGAAATTACGGCAGGCGGAAATATTCGTATGTATGATCTAAATTCTCAAGGAACGATCTTCCCGGACACCAACGGCAGAAAGATTCAAGTTTGGGAATATGGCGGATATGTACAGGCAACAAAGCGTTTATTAAAGAATCGTTTACGCCTTACAGTTTCGGGACGCATGGATAAAAGTACGAATTTTGACGTTTATTTCAGCCCACGATTCGCTGCTGTGGTTACGCTGGGGGAGAAACGTAATCATAATTTCCGCATTTCTTTCCAGCGTGGCTTCAGAAATCCAGTCTTACAAAACCAATACTTAAATCTTGATTTAGGGACGTTCCGTTATATTGGGGGCTTATCGGAAGTATTTGATCCTTATAAATTAAAGATCAAGGGGCGAGACGGACAGGAAATCGTTAATGCGTATGAAGAAGGAACGGTACGTGAATTCTTATCAACGAGTGATAGTTCTCGATTAAAGCGTGCTACGTTGACCAATATTCGACCAGAAGATACACGTTGTTTTGAAATAGGATACAAAGCCAATATTACGGAGGACTTATTCCTTGATGCGGGGTATTTCTTAAATTGGTATCGGGATTTTATCGTGGCACAGGCATTTATTGGTCCTGATGTTTTCAAACGAAATTACGGACCGGATAATGACCCTGTTTTAACGGCGGATGATCTAAAGAACGGTCGTTCCATCAGTATCCGACGGGCTACTAATTTAGCCCAAACCGTAGTTTCCAATGGATTCAACTTAGGTTTTTCCTATAATCTGAATTCTAAGTTTACGTTAAGCGGTAATTATTCCTTTGCGCGCATCATTTCGGATGCCGTAGATCGTCGAGCCTACATCATTGGCTTTAATACGCCTCAACACAAAACCAATATCGGACTATCGGGACGTAACTTATTGAAAAATAAGAAGTTAGGTTTTGTGGTTCAGCACCGGTGGGTGGATGCTATGATCTTTGAGGAAACGATCTTTACGGGACTCTTACCGGCATATAATTTAGTGGATGCTCAAGTAAGTTATAAGTTTCCGAAGTATAAAACCATCCTACGCTTGGGTGGTACTAATATACTCAATAACCGTCATTTAGAAGCATTGGTGAGTTCGACCATTGGTGCAATGGTTTATGTCCAGTTGACGTTTGATCCTTCTCAATTTTAAGGTATGACTATACTCGAAATCACCCCGACTACAAGGTTGGGGTGATTTGAAATTATCGTAATCGGGCAATAATAGTTTTACCGCCTTCCGTTTTATCCCCTATTTTAGCTACGATCTTGCAATTTGTTGGTAAAATTAAATCCATTCGAGAACCTAACTTGATAAAACCAAATTCGCGTCCCTGCCAGACATCATCACCAACTTTTAAGTAGTTAACGATTCTACGTGCCAAGCCTCCCGCAATTTGTTTATAACCTACTTCCAGACCATCTTTATTTTTGGTAACAATGTAGGTGCGTTCGTTTTCTTCAGAAGATTTTGGATTCCAAGCGGCGAGATACTTACCCTTAAAATATTTAGAAAATTGCACCGTACCGGAAATTGGATTACGGTTCACGTGTACGTTTAAGGGGGACATAAATATACTAACCTGTATCATTTTGCGATTAAAGTAAGTATTGTCAGTTATTTCTTCGATCACAACTACTTTCCCATCACAAGGGGCATATATTACGTCCTCATCAATCTCAATGGTTCTTAATGGGTTTCTGAAAAAGTTAAACATCAATCCGAAAAATGCCAGCATTCCGGCAATGATGATAATCATCAGCCACCAAAAAGAGGTATTATTTAAGAAATAATAAGCTCCATAACTAACGACCACGGTCGCTATACCGGACAAAATGAGGGACATTTTGCCTTCTCTATGTATTCTAATTTTCATTTATTACTCGGAAGGAAAATTTAGTGTTAACGTTTGTTTGATATTGAAAGATTGGCGATGATGGTAACATCTGCCCTGTGTTTGTATGATGGTTCGGTGTTGTATCGTAGGATAGCCTTTATTTTGATTCCAACCATAGATCGGAAATTCCTCATGTAATTGATTCATCAGTTGATCTCGATGGGTTTTGGCTAAGATGGATGCCGCCGCGATGGATTGATAGCGATTATCCCCTTTGATGATGGTTTGAAAAGGTATCGTAGGATGATGGAATTTGTTTCCATCCACGATTAGAAATTGTGCCTGTGGATGGAGTTGCAGTATCGCTTGGTGCATGGCTTCTAAAGCGGCATTAAGTATGTTTATGTGGTCAATCCTTTCAACCGAAATGATCCCTACTGCCCATGCTATAGCATTTTGTTTGATTTCTAACGCTAACATTTCACGGGCAACTGCATTCAGTAATTTAGAATCTTTAATATTTTCATTAAGATAGTCTGAAGGTAACATAACTGCACCTGCAACAACAGGACCTGCCAAAGCACCTCGTCCGGCTTCATCTACACCGGCTTCATATTCAAATTCACTGAATCGAGTTAATAACATGAAATTTTACTGCCTGCAAAAATATACATAAGAGTAGCAATTGCAAGACTCTATTAGATAAAACATCAAAGGAACAGAACGCTTCGATCCCCCTTTAGGTAGGTGGTTAAGAATTGACGCAATTCATCCGGGCTAAGGTTACGCTTTAAGCGTCCGTTATAGCCGACCGAAACTTGTCCTGTTTGTTCAGATACTACGATGGCTAAAGCGTCTGAAACTTCACTGATTCCCATAGCAGAACGGTGGCGTAAACCTAATTCAGGCGGAATATCAGGGTCATCACTGGTAGGTAGAACGCATCGCGCGGCAATGATGACATTATTTTTGACAATCACCGCTCCGTCGTGAAGTGGACTTTTGGTTTGGAATACGGTATATAACATCCTTTCCGAAAGTTCGGCATTGATCTTATCACCACTGTTAATAATATCATTCATATCTGTGTCCCCCATCAGAACGATTAGTGCGCCGATTCGCTTGGATGCCAAATTATATACTCCTTTTATCAATTCATCTGATTCTAAATTTTGTTCTGCACCTTTGGTAGATAATAGGGATAAGAGAGCTTCAAAAAATTGCGTTTTTCTGAGATTCAAAACTGAACGCCGCAATTCCGGCGCAAAGATGATGAGTAAACCGATTGAACTGAGTTTTAAGAGTTCACCTAATAAGGAATGCAAAAGATTTAATCGTAATGCGGCGGATAATAACCACAAACCAACTAAAGTGGAAAGCATAACTAATCCCTGCCATAAGACGGAGGTACGAATTAAACTATGGATACTATACAAAAAAACCGTTACGATGGCAACATCAATAAAGTCGCCAACATATACGGATAAAAAACCTATTTTGAATAGTTCCAAAGCGTAATTACAATTTGCGATCTAATTTTGGCACTAAATCAGCTTTCCATTCACCGAATGTGCCATTCAAAATATGTTGGCGAGCCATTCGAGATAACTCCAAGTAAAAGTACAAATTATGGACGGAAGTGATGATATATCCTAAGATTTCTTGGGCATTTAATAAATGTCTTAAGTATGCTCTGCTAAATTTTCGATCATAGGTCAAGGCACTATTTTCATCAATCGGTGCAAAGTCGTTTTTATACTTAGCATTATGGAGGTTCATTTTTCCTTCCCATGTAAATAACAAACCATGCCGGGCATTACGGGTGGGCATCACACAATCGGTCATATCAATACCTAATGCCCATGATTCCAATAAATTAACCGGAGTACCTACACCCATCAAATAACGCGGTTTGTCTTCGGGTAGGTAGGGTATTAGATAGTCCGTAATTTCATACATCATTTCCGCAGGTTCACCTACTGCTAAACCGCCAATAGCATTGCCTTCAAATCCTAAATTTACAATCGTTTGTGCAGATTGGATGCGTAAATCTTTATACACACTACCTTGAATAATCCCGAATTGGGCTTGTGGATAGCCATATATGGGTTGGGTTTCTAAAAAATAGTTCCGTGCTTCTTTTGCCCATTGGTGGGTCAGCTGGAGGGATTTTGCCGCATAACCATATTCACAAGGGTAGGGTGTACATTCATCCAAGACCATCATTATATCCGAACCAATGCTACGCTGTTTATCCACCACATTTTTAGGTGTGAATAGATGTTTAGAACCGTCAATATGGGAGGAAAATTCAATACCCTCAGGCTTGATCTTACGTATAGGGGCAAGACTGAACACTTGATAACCACCGCTGTCGGTCAAAATCGGTAATTCCCAATTCATAAATCGGTGGAGACCACCGGCTTCCTCAAATACATCTAAGCCCGGGCGCAAATATAAATGGTAAGTATTCCCTAAGATGATTTGCGCCCGAACTTCATTCAATAACAGCTCTTGAGAAACGGCTTTTACGGTAGCCTTTGTCCCCACCGGCATGAATATCGGTGTTTCGATAATTCCATGTGCGGTATGGATGAGTCCGGCTCTGGCACGGGTGGTTTTATCCACCGCTTGGAGTTCAAAAAACATGAATAAGAATTAGCCTCTATTGATTTTTTTGCGTAATTGGTCTATCTCCTGATCTTTAACTTGAATGATCTCCAAAAGGCTGTGTTCTTTCTCCTTAAACTCACCGAGCTTTTTCTGAATCAGCTTATATTCCGATTGCAGGTCTTTGTTATCTTTTTGCAGTTGACGGATCGTTTTCTCCAACTGTTCAATTTGGCGGTGCGTTTCTGCATTATCCGGTGGCGTGCTGATGTCTTCTTTGGGTTGGCTTTTGTTTTTCCGAGTCCCTTCTTCTATTTTTCGGTCTAATTGATAGGGGGTAACATCGTGGTTTAATCCCAATAACTTAACCACCTTTCCGCCTCCGTCTTTGAGTGGACGAACATAACTATGGATTAATTTTTCCTTTCCTTCAACGATAATGCGATAAGTTGTTTCAACTGCATTACCTTCCGCAACGGATTTAGCTACCAAATCACCTAAGTATTGGCGGTCGTCTTCATGGACGAAGTGAGACATGAAATAATTAATATCCGGCGTACCCTGCGATTCATCCACGCCGAAGATTCGAAAATTACCTTTGCTCCACTTGATTTGTCCAGTCGTTACATTAAAATTATAGCTCCCGATACGAGCAATTTCTTCCGATTGGGTACGCATGTATTCTTGCTCCAATAATTCAATTTCTCGCCATTTTTTTGTAGTTATGTCCGTTGCAATGATGGAGAAACCTGAAATATCATTATTGGCATCGCGGACGGGGAAGAAATCAATCTCGTAGAAATAGCGTTGCCCATTAACGTCTTGCCATGAATCCACCGTAAAGCTATCACCTTGAAGTGCTTTTTCGCCGAATTGTCGGTAAACTTCTTGCTGATCGTCGTCCAGAAATTCTAAAATTGATTGCCCTACCATAATTTTAGGACTATCCGCACGCAAGAATCTAAACCGTTGGGCATTAGATATTAATACTTGACAGTCAGCATCCAAGATCATAATTTCGTCGTTGGAGGATTGGATCAGCGATTCAATAAGTGCCTTTTGATTACGCATTTCCCTTTCGCGATGGCGACGGTTAGAAATGTCCCGTAAAGTGGTTTGCATCATCATCCGTCCTTGAAAGATAAACGGACTCATGGTTATTTCCACATCTTGGGGAACTCCTTTATAGGTTTGAATCACCCACTCTAATTTATTATTTGCGCCTAATAAGGCTTGATCGGAAAGATTTTTGAGAACCGTTGCTGAATGTTCTCCTGTCGGTTGATGCTCGGGACTTAAATCAGGCAGTTTCCGTTTGATGAGATACTCTTTATTCGGAACGTCGAACATACGTGCGGCGGCAGGGTTACAATCTAAGATGGTTTGTCCGTCCATAATTAGGATGGCATCACGCGCGGTTTCAAAGAGCAGGCTTTGACGTTCGGAAACCGTTTTAAGTTCCTTTTGTGCTTTTTCCAACTGAATCAGGTTTTCCTTCATCAATTCTTCCCGCATTTCTAATTCATAATTATGCCGTTGGATCAGGTTCTCCCGTTCCTTGCCATTGGTGATGTCTTGGCTCATACCTTCCAAGCCGATCAATTCCCAAAACTCATTATAGGTACCAATGACCGTAGTGTGCATCCATTTATACGAACCATCCATCATTAATACGCGGTAATCCGTAGAGGCGGATGAGACTTCGCCGGCAAGCGTACGTTGCATCACTTGGTCGAAGGCTTCTCGGTCTTCTTCATGGATGATGTCCCGTAATTCAGTTAACGTTTGTACTTCTCTTTCTTTTAATTCCAAAATATCAACCAATGATCTGCTCCAAAGTATGGCTTGATCGGCTTTGTTGATTTCAAATGCCCCCAATCTGCCCAGATTTTCAGCTAATTCCAACTGCATCTGCCGTTTAAGCAGTTCAGCTTGTTGGACTTTACGTTCGGTAATATCACGGATAGTGGCTTGTATGTATGATTCATTTTGGTAGGCAAAATGGCTTAAAACGATTTCGGCATCGAAGAGTACGCCGTCTTGTTTTACGTTTTTCCATTCCCAAAGTGTAGAACCATGATAATGACAATCTTCGATCAAGTTTTCTAAAATCTTGACGGAGTCATCACCGTTAGGTTGTTGAGCCGGAAGTAAGTCGGAAGCTTTGACTTTTAAGGCAGATTCTTTGGTATCAAAACCATACAAGGTTAGAAATGCCGGATTACAATTAAATATAGACTCGTTTTTAAGGATTAGGATAGCATCCCGAGACGTTTGGAAAAGCAAATTTTGCCGTTCTAAGAGGTCGTTTACTTCCTTACGGCTGTCTTCTAAGTGGCGTAGGTTGGTTTCTAATTCTAACTCCCGTGCCTCTAAGATTCTATTTTTTTCTTCGATCTCAATTGCCCGATGCTTGATAATGGTAATATCTTGAACGATAACCAACGCACGTTCGGGTTTGTTATATTGATTATTCATCACCCGTCCGCTTGATTTGATCCAATGTAGTTTATTTCCTACCTGAATACGGTATTCGTGATCGAAGGGTTGAAACTTCTGTTTAAGGTTTTGAATATCAAAAACAATGGATTCTCGGTCTTCGGGATAAATGATTTGGAAGAATTCTTCCAAGTTAGCATCATCGGGAAGGTTGCAAATTCGACGCATTTCTTCCGAGAGTGTCAGGCTGTTTTGGTCAAAATCGAATTCAATAAAGCCGAGTTCAGCCATCAGTGCGGCAAGGCTTAATTGTTGCTTTTGGCGGGCTTGCTCTAATTCGCGTTCTTTCTCTAAGGTTATTTCATAGAGGTAACCGTCCCAAACGATCAAGTAATCGGTATCGTTGGTTGGTGTGGATTCAGCACGAATCCAACGGTACGAACCGTCAGGAGTTAATATTCTCCCCGTCCATGAAAGCGGGAGTAGTTGTTCTCTGGAAAGGCGGAATGCTTCCACAAATGAATCTTTATCCTCAAAATGAATGCGATCAGTAATTGCATTTTGCGATTGGATGACTTCTTGCGGACTGATATACAGGATGTTTCGACTTCTTTCTGAAACGTACGTATAGTATTCTTCTTGCGTTACTAAATTATGGACATATTGAAAAAGCATACCGGGAACGTTACCCGTGATACGCTCCATCAATTTTTGGCGGTACTCAATTTCAGTTTTAGCATCCTGTAATTCCTTCTGCGTTGCGGACATGGCATTCAAGTTCTTGCGCATCTCTTCTTCGTGGATGGCAAGTGCTTGTGCGTTTACCTGCATTTCTTTGTACAGGCGTTGCGTTCTTTCTTGATTTTGAATGGTTAAGATGTTCGCCGCAATAACGCTACTTAATTGGCGCATCAACTCAAGTGCTTCTTCTCGAAAAGGATCGATGGACGAAACCTCTAAAATGCCCTGAATCTCCTCATTATATACCAGAGCTTCAATTTTCAGGACGGCAGGTTGGAGCTGAGCTAAAGACGACTGGGTGGTTATTCCAATCAACTTTTGGTCGTCTAAATAGCGGGATATTTTGGATTTGGCAACTTGACCGATCAAACCTTCGCCCATTCTGATAAAATCATGGGTTTTATCTGCCGTAAAGGCATAAGACCCTACCAAACGCAGATAAGATTCGTTATTTTCAGTCTCTTCAACCAAATAAAGGGCAGCATGTAATCCGTTTACCGTGTTCATTAGCTCTTCCAACAGACGATCAACCCAACCGGGGAGCGAATCGTCTTGTCTCCAACGCATTACATCGGCAAATCGGGCTAAACTGGCTTCGATAAATTGCCTTGCTTCCAGAGCCGATTTACTTTTTTGAAGCTCTTCGACCAGTCGGGTTAGGGAGGCTTGATCCAAATCTTGGATAGCAGAGCCGGTGGGTACTTCCAATACCTCTTCCATTTTCGCGCTAAATTAAATTCACGTTAAAGTTAGCACCTTTCCCAATAAGTACCAACACTTTGCGGTATTAGAAATAGCATCATCGTGTATAACTTAGCTCAGGCAGGACGATAATTATGTTTTTAGGTGACCAATTATCTCAAATTTTTCAAAAACGCGTTCGGTATGGGGGGCATCTACCATCTCGGGGGTCAAGTCTTGCCCAGCCCAATGTTCATAATGTTTACCGTTTTTCCACAAACGACTTTCGGTTACATCATAAATGATCCCTTGAAAGGCTACCCATATTTGAGGATGATCTTGTCCATTACGGAGGGCTAACTCTTGAATTGTGAAAATAGGCAACTTTGTCATAAATGATTATAATCTTTAGTATTCAAAATTACAAAATTCATCTGTTCTAAGTTCATTAACAAAAAATGGAGACTTATTCGGTTCTTTTAAGGCTTCTACGTAACAATCAGGCACGGTTTTTCGTTACATTTGAAGTGAGGTTCAGTATCAATTATCCATATTGTTAATCGTGAACATCTATGCCAAGTCATCAGTTTGATATAAAATTCTTGCGATATGTGCTTGCTTTGCTTTTTATAATAGGTGGATTTATTCCAACTATAACCTATTTTTATATTGCACATAGTACAGCTCCTTATATTTTTGAGGCTGGCTCTGATCTCCCGAATGCTGAAACAGCATTGGTTTTGGGTACATCCAAATATCTGCGGAACGGTAAACCGAATGACTTTTTTAAGTACCGGATGGAAGCGGCGCATGACCTTTATGCGGGGGATAAGGTAAATGAAATCTTATTAAGTGGCGATCATCATTCTAAACGTTATAATGAACCGCAAAGTATGAAGGTCAGCTTAAAAGAGCGTGGCATTCCCGAAGAAGTCATCCTTTTAGACCCCGCCGGCTTTAGAACCTTTGATTCGGTTATTCGTGCTAAAGAACTTTTAGGTAATCGAAAAATTGTAATTGTCAGCCAGCAATTTCATGTAGAAAGAGCTTTGTTTATTGCCCGTGCTAAAGGGATGCAAGCATATGGATTCATTGCCTATGATAGTAACGACCCTGTTTCTAATGTAACTGTAAAGATACGCGAAGCCTATGCGCGGGTACTCACCCTTTTAGACCTTTATTTATTGGAGACCGAACCGCAAATCAAACCGATTCCTAATCAGTTGTTGTCTGCTTCTTAGTCGCCGAAAAACCATTGATCCAGTGTTTCTTGAACAAATACATGTTCAAACGGTAGAATAGCTCCCCGACTGTACCACCGATGTGCTGATGTCGTTTTGATTTTCCAGCCTGCTTGAAGTAAGGTTTGATGCTTTTGATGTAGGAATGTTTCGGTAACCTGTTTTTCAAATCCCAATACTTCAATTAGCATCCCTTTTTTATGTTCTTGATGCTGAAGGATCAAATGAAGGTCTTTTTGTCCGCATAATTGAGGGGATGACCACAAAAACCAGTCTTCTTTTATTTGTGAAATAAATTGTTGTAAATATTTAGCAATCAAGCTTATTAATTCGTGCTGATGTTCATCCTTAAAATGTTGTATCGGTACGCTATATTGCTTAAAATGCCTTAACCACGTTTTTAGTCCCTCGAAATTTTTAGGTATGCCTGCATGAACAGCAATGGTCATGATCTTAGCACGACTGGTAGCTACGTTCCATCGGTTCGGATTTTCATAGTGTCCGCGACTGTGGCGTTGCTCGGCATCTAAAGCTAAAGATAGGATCATTACATCTCGTTCGTTGCCTTGAAATTCCTCCGGTGTGCCGATCATTAATTCCGTTCGTTGCCATATTTCGGGAGCAAATTTTTCAATGAGCATCTCTGCCAAAAGATCACATTGCGAACGAATTAACGAAAGAATACCAATCGTTAAGTTGTGTGGGCTATGGTGGCGGAGTTCGGGAATCACGATGAAATGCTGATAAATAATGTCTTCGATGAGTTTGATAATCGCTTGGGCTTCTTCGGGAACAGTTTTTTCGGAAGTTCTTTTACCGGTTATGGTAATTTCCTTAAAGGAAGGTAGATGTAGTTGTTTGGGCGTTTCTGTCATTACCGTGAAATCTTCATAAAATCGTGCCGTATATTGTGCCAAAGCGGGTAAGGAACGATAATGCGCCTGCAATCGAACTTGCGGAAGGCGAAAACCGGCATGAGGACTCCTTAAAAAATCTAAAATGGAAGCATCCGTTACGGTAAAATGCGCTTCTTTGGCGTAAGCGTAATCCTGATCGGCAGGTTTGTATTGCATCCACGTTAACACATCAAAGCGACGACTTAGCTTAAAATTGACACCCGTTGATTGAAGGCTCAACTGCGCGTGGTCGCCTACCACACAAACTCGTTTTGCGCGGTAAAAGATTGGTAAAATCTCTGCTAAATTCACCTGCGAAGCCTCATCCACTACCACTAAATCAAACATTTCGGGCATTGTAGGAAAAATTTGTCCTGCATATCGTATTTCACATGACCAGATTGGGAAGGCTTGCAAAAGTTTCGCATAGTCAATGCCAGACATTTTCTCACGAATAACGGTCGGTTTTCGCCAGTAGAGCATTTTCTCCCACTTATCTACGGCTTGTCGTATTTCTTTATTTTGAAAAGTTTGACTAAAATGGAGTTTCGCTTGAAGATGCAGATACTTGGTTTGTAATTGCTGAATTTTATTTTGAACTTGAGTTAATTCATAAGACAATATTTCGTAATCGTCTTTTAATACGGATTGATAATTTTCAGCCTTCGTATGTGCGACCAATAATTGCGACCAATCAGCTACAAATTTGAATCCATATTGGTTTACGGCATTTTCGGGAGCATTATATTCAGTTTGCAGTTGATAAAACAGCTTTTTTTGGTGTAAATGCGTAATCAGATTAGACGTTCGTCCATTTTCCCATTCCTTCATTCGAGCTACCACATGTTGTAAGGTTGTAATCGGTTTAACAGTGGATAAAGTATTCATTTCGGGTAGGGATATCCTGTACTTTTGTATCAGATGATGATAGGTTTCTTTACGCGTTTGATGAAGGAAAATGAACTGCTGTTGTAGTTTTTGTTTTTCCTGCAAATCTTTCTGGATACGCCGCTTTTCCGCTAAAAGTTGATCTATGTTTTCTCGTAAGGATTCTAATTGATCTTTCAAATCATGGTAAATATTGGTATCTTTCGTATTAATAGCATTGATTTCCAGCAATTTTTTTGCTTCTGCTTTCAACTTCGGACGGGAGTCTTTATCAAAATACATTGGAATATGCGGGGCAATTTCGCTCGGAAATAAACGACGTATTTTCTCATCTACAACGTTAAGCGCGGCGGTTTTTTGTGAAACGAATAAAACACTTTTACCCATCAAAACAGATGCACATAAAATGGCTGATATGGTATGCGATTTTCCCGTACCGGGCGGACCTTGAATATAAGAAATATCTTGTGTAAAAGCATTGATGATTCCCCTGATCTGTGGCTCGGAAAGTGAAAATGGAAGGTGATCTAAAGCCGATTGCAGGTGTGGTTCTAAATGCGTTCGGGGTTCAAATGCCGAACCGTACAACACACCCGACAATAGTTGTGCAATGGTTGTGTTTTCAATACCGTATGCATCAACCGTATTGGCTAAGGCTTGGAGGGCTTGGTGTGTGGAAAGTTCATCCGGCACAGGGGCAACAAAACCGTGTATGACTTGTGCATACGTAAGTGGATTTTCAAAAATACTCAGGGCTTTGGTTTTACTTTTCTTTTGTTTTTGTTGCCATTCGTCCTCCCAATGATAGCCTCCGTGATATTCCGAAACGCCTTTTAATCCCGCTAATAGTCCTTGAAAATAATGAAAGACCGCTGTTGCATACCTTTGTAAGAATTCACCTAAAAAGTAAGCAGGCGGTTCTGTTGGTATCTTTTGTTGCCAGTTCGTTTCGGCGTAATGACGTAGGACTTCCGTCGGTAATTCTGAGCGATCAAACCATTTACGGATTTGATTTTCAATGAATTCAAAGGCTTCTAATTCTTTTTCACCAATGATTTCAATATCCTGTTCTTCTTGAAAAATCTCAAATCCTGCCACATCTGCTAATAAATCGTAATTTAAGCGAAGGCTATTAAAGTCAAGATCAAGAGAAATAAAGCCCGTATCACTATCCCGTTCCACCGTGCATTCCATAAATAGAAGTGGAGCGGAATATGATTTCCGTTGATATTTACCTGCGAATAATCCGAACCCAATAAAGAACTGCCGGTCAGCATGGCGATCTAAGACGCGAATCACTTCCAAGAAATAATCATATTGCGAGTCGGAGGGGTGTATCTTATGATCTAAGGTAAAAAGTTGGCGAACAAAGCCCTGCGCTTTTTTAGAGGAGGGCGCAATCAGATTATTAAAACCTGTTTTACCAACGATTTTTCGGCTGATGTCCCGTAAATAATGCAGATAGGCGATAACCCCTGAATTCATCGAATCAGAATAAGTTACAAAATTACAGAATCAATCCGTAAAAAACGACCTATCAATAAACGAAAAACCTAACGAATCATAAAGTTAGCGTCGCCGATCACCAACGAACCTTTCTTAATGCGTACATTGTACACACCTTGAGCAAAGGGTTCATTAACGAATTTGATCTTAGCTTCACCGCCCGAAAAATCCTTTATCTTATCACTTTTGCTATGACTTCCGTTCTTTTTACCGACCCCGCGAATCTCGTATGTAAATTCATCACTTAATTTAGGAGCAGGTTTGAAATCAAATTTGGTAATCTTGCAAGTGATGGCAAAGGATTTTTTGACTTTACCTTTCTTGAAAGCTACTCCCGTTTCATTCTTAATATTAAAGAACTTGAAATCGTAAGCGTGGAAGATGTTATCAATCGTTTTGTTGAGTCGTTCGATCTCATCTTTTTGGGTTTGAATTTCGGATTTCTGCTTATCGTTTTCGGCGGTCAACTTTTGGATTTTCTCATTGAGGGCTTTATTTTCCACTTTGGAGACTTCGAGGTCGGATTTCAACTTTTCGTTTTCCTCCATGATGGCGACAATTTTTTGCTCGGCTTCAGAGGCTTTTGCCTTAATTTCATTCACTTTATTGGCTTCGGCGAATCGGGACTGCTCCAAGTACGCAATCCGAGCTTGGGTTTGTTTGAGTTTATCGTTCAGCTCTTTGATCTCATGTTCTTTGGTGGTGAGCTGGGTTTCTTTTTCGGTAATACGTTTATTGATGTCGTCAATTTCGACGGTTAGTTTGTGGGCTTTTTCCTCTACCAATTTCTTTTCTTTGTCCAAGTCATTATTTTTCATCCACAGGAAGCCTGCCAATCCCGAAAAGATGACCCATAACAGTGCCAGCGCAATGATGGCGATAAGTCTACCTTTGTTTTTGTTCTCATCTTCTTCCGCTTGCGCTTGTTGTTTAGATTTTGTTGCCGGAGATGCCATATTGATTAAAAATTAATGTACGTTGGATACAAATTTCAGTTGCGAAGTCGTCGAAATAATTAACAGTTGATAAAAAATGAGCCAAGCGTTGGGGATAAACAAAAAATCCTCCCGATGAAAGGAGGATTCGTTAGTTTAGGTTTGTAGATTTATTAGTGCGTGCTTAAATAGCTGGCGATGCCGTCATGGGTAGCTACTAAACCGTCTTTGCCTTCGCTCCAGTTGGCGGGGCAGACTTCGCCCTTTTGTTCAAAGTAAATCAAAGCATCCACCATACGGAGGGCTTCGTCAATACTTCTGCCGAGCGGAAGATCATTGACTACTTGGTGGCGAACAACGCCTTGTTTGTCAATCAGGAACAGACCACGATAGGCTACCGGATTGCCTTTGAAAACCATACGTTCGTTGCCTTTTTCGTCAATTTCGTAGGCATAATGACCCGCCAATACATCATAATCAATAGCTACTGTTTTAGCTACGTCGGCAATGATGGGGTAGGTTACACCCTGAATTCCGCCTTGATCTTTGGGGGTATTGAGCCATGCCCAGTGGGAAAACTCGGTATCTGTAGATGCGCCGATGACTTGGGTATTGCGGGCTTCAAAGTCTTTCAGACGTTCTTGGAAAGCCAAGATTTCCGTTGGACAAACGAAGGTAAAATCTTTCGGATAGAAAAAAAGGATTACGTATTTCTGTCCTTTGAATTGGGAGAGGGTGAAGTTATCCACCATATCACCACCGTCTACTACGGCTGTTACGTTGAAATCAGGGGCTTCTTTTCCGACTAATACTGCCATGATAATAAAAATAAAGGATTATAGTTGAATGAAAAAAGTTTCGTAATTATTCGGTGAAATGTCCGTCTATCTGAAGCTGAAAACCTTTGACTACAAAACCTGGAATGGCATTTTTTTCAAAGTAGGCACGGATTAGGCGATCCAGTTCTGCATCTTCAAAGTCTTCAAAATGATGTTTATTTACATCATATAAATGATGGTGGACTTCTCGGTTGCTGTCGAAGAGTAATTTACCCTCACGGTTGTTGACGCGCTGAATCAACCCATGTTGTGAAAAACTCTCCAGCGTTCGGTAAACCGTCCCTAATGAAAGCGAAGGATTATCATACTTCAAACTTTCGTAGAGGGCTTCGGCGGAGACATGAGATTTCATTTGCATCAAAGATGCAAAGATCACGATCCGCTGATGCGTAGCCTTCAATCCTACTGATTCCAAGAGCAATTTGTAATCCTTAAAGGGTTCACTTTCGGGCTTCATAGCCTTATCAAAGATGACGGGCATTTTATTCCGATGCAAAGATAGTAACTATTAATCGCAAACGAGAATAATTCCTATCTCGTAACGATTTTTATAATTCTTAGCGATTATTGGAACGACCTTGATTTTTTCTTGTTGTCTTACAGACGGATTATCATTGGATTTTATGGGAAAAGAATATGATGTTATAGTTATTGGTTCGGGCATTGGAGGGTTGACCGCCGCCTTATTATTAGCACAGCAGGGGTTTAAGGTTCTGGTTTTGGAATCGAATTATCTGCCCGGCGGTTGTTGTTCGTCTTATTGGCGCAAGGGCTATATCTTTGAAACAGGTGCTACTACATTGATGGGTTTTGATACCGGACACCCTTTAGCCTTACTGGAACAACGGTTAGGAATAACTTTCTCCAAAAAACGACTTGATCCTGCGATGACGGTTTGGTTGGATGGAAAGAAAATCATTCGTCCGCAATCGTTTGATGAATGGTTAGGAATTGTGATCGAAACGTTTGGCAATGCCAGCAAGCAGACCGCTTTCTGGAAAAAAGCCTATGAACTATCGGAATTTGTGTGGAAAGTTTCAGGCAAAAATCTGGATTTTCCACCCGATAATCTCACATCTATCCTACAATTAGCGATCAATAATTCGCCAAGGGATGTGTTTAAGCTACGATATGCTTTTCGTTCCGTCTATGATATGGTTAAAACATATGGCTTGGACCAGGATAAAGCATTTCTGCGTTTCTTAGATGAACAACTGTTGATTACAGCTCAATCAGTCGCCAGAGACACACCCTTTCTATTCGCGGCACCTGCTTTATGTTATACCAATTACGCTAACTATTACATGACGGGTGGCATGATAAGCCTTCCCTTTCAAATGATTGAGCATTTGGGAGGTTGGGGGGGAGACTTACGTTTGCGGAAAAAGGTCGTTAAGGTTACCCCAGAAAAAAATAAATGGCATGTAAACACATCGGACGGCGAGACATTCATAACAAAAAAAGTTTTATCGAATGTGCCGATATGGAATATTCCCGATTTGTTGGATGATTCCCATCGTACTCATTTTCAGAAGCAAGCGGATGCTATTACCGATTATTGGGGAGCATTCACCATGGGAATCGTTATCAATGATGTGTTACCTGCTGATTTTACGTTGCACCATCAAATCATCCTGCCGGAAGGTGAAGAAATAGTTTTTTGTAAAAGTAAATCTGTATTTATCTCCATATCGGATCGTGAAGATACGTTTCGTGCGCCTAACGGTGAGCGGGTTCTGGCACTTTCTACGCACGTGCTTAATCCTAATTTGTGGTTTCATTTATCCAAAACGGAATATGATTCCCGTAAACATACTATCGTAGATCAAATATTGAAAATCATTACAGATACATTTCCCGCTCTAACCGCTCAAGATATTGTTTATTATACCGCATCAACGCCCGTTTCGTGGCAGGAATGGATTGAACGCAAAGACGGTTCGGTGGGTGGAATACCGCAATCCATGTCTCGCCCTTTATGGAAATGGATGGGTGCGAATACACCGCAAATCGGTATTTATCTGTGCGGGGATACGATTTATCCGGGGCAGGGGATACCGGGCGTAACTTTAGGGGGCATCATCGCCGCGAAAGCAATAGCCAAGGATTTGTAAAATGAATGCAGTGATTTAATTCATTTTATACCTTTGATAAAATAAATACTTACCTTTACTTACTTTTTGCAATTATTTAACGAAAATGAATCCCACATGATCGTCGTTCGTCTAAAAAACCATTGCTTGGGAACGATTATCCGTTATAATTGTGCCATAGTTCACCAATTATAAGCCAATATGAAAGTAGAACAAACCATTTGGACGGCTGATAACGGTTGGAAAAGTGATTCCAAAACAAGTCTTAAAGCCAAAGCCAACTTAGTGATCGCCTTCGGGCAACGTGAAATTCTTGCCGATAATTCCCGCTATAACGAACTCAAAGAACAATTCCCGAATGCAACGATCCTCATGGGGTCAACCTCTGGTGAAATCGTAGGGACACAGGTACAGGACGGTTCTATCGTAGCTTCCGCTGTTCAGTTTGATAAAACACAGTTGCAAACAGCTCGCGTAAACATTAAGGATTATTCCAATAGTACCGAAGCGGGCAAAGCCTTAGTTAACCTTTTTCCGAAAGAAAATCTACGACACATCTTTGTACTTTCAGACGGACAATTCGTAAACGGTACAGATTTAATTCACGGGATTAATAGCGAATTACCCCCCAACGTCTCGGTAACGGGAGGTTTAGCGGGTGATGGCGCACAATTTCAAAAAACCTTAGTAGGTATCAACAATGCCCCATCTGAAGGTGAAATTGTAGCCGTTGGATTCTATGGGGATGCCCTTAAAATCGGTTATGGCTCTATGGGCGGCTGGGATGCCTTTGGTCCTGAAAGAAAGATCACTAAAGCGGAAGCTAACGTTCTGTTTGAATTAGATAACAGCCCTGCTTTGGAACTCTATAAAACCTATTTAGGCGACAAAGCGGCTGAATTACCGGCTTCCGGTCTGCTCTTCCCCTTAGTGGTTTGGGACGAAGAAACGAAACAACAATCCGTAGTACGTACTCTTTTAGCTGTGGACGAAGGCAACCAAAGTATGACCTTCGCAGGGAACTTACCCAAAGGCGGTACTGCCCAACTCATGAAAGCTAACTTCGACCGCTTGGTAGACGGTGCATCTTTAGCGGCGGAAAAGAGCTTTGAAGAAGTAGGTACTTTTGAACCTGAGCTAGCATTATTGGTATCCTGCGTCGGTCGTAAATTAGTTCTTGGACAAAGAATCGAAGACGAAGTGGAAGCCGTGCAAAATATCGTTGGCAAAAAAGCGAAGCTGACCGGATTCTATTCTTATGGGGAACTGGCTCCTAATAAATTCGGTGAACCCTGTAATCTCCACAACCAAACAATGACGGTTACATTATTATCTGAAAAGTAAGATTTGCTTTGAAGTAACGAACGAATATCCACAATGCTTCATAGCTTGTAAAACTAACCGATGGAATTTATGTACTTCATCCTACATTTGTTCCATCGGTACTTACAACAGTCTAACGAATTAGCTTAACTATGCACAACCGTATTCTTGAACGGCAGATCAAAAAATTTATTAAAAATCCCGCGAAGATGGCGAAGCAGTATGAACCACTGCTTAAAGCTATCAGCGAAACCTATGACCATTATGAGAATGATCGGGTTCTTTTAGAACGCTCAATGGACTTGAGTTCCAGAGAGTTGACAGAAGTAAACCGAAAGATGGCGGAAACCAACAAAGAATTAGAAAAACAGCGGCATGAGGTCGAAGAAGCCTATCAAAACCTCCAAACCGCCCAATCACAATTGGTTCAATCTGAAAAGATGGCGGCTTTGGGTCAGTTGATTGCCGGAGTTGCCCATGAAATCAATACGCCATTAGGAGCGATTAATGCAGCGGGAGGTACTTTGGGAAAGTTGATGCCATCAGTTTTACAGTCCCAACCCGAAATTTTCAAAGCCTTTAATCCTGAATTAGAGGCATCGTTTAATGATTTTGTCGAACGTTCGCTTAAAAATTCGACGGTTGCACTTTCAACCCGTGAGGAACGCCAATACATACGAGATATTACGGAACTGCTAAAATCAGCAGAAATCCCCAATGCTTCGATGGTAGCTACTAAGATTGTTCGGGCGGGAATATTTGACGGCTTGGAAAAATATTATGGATTGATGCGCCATCCTAAAGCAATGGAGATCATTGATTTAGCACTTAATATCGGTCGTTTACGGGTCAATATTGATAACATCGCTGTTGCCGTTACTAAAACGCAAAAAATTGTATTCGCACTTAAGAGCTATGCTTACCGGAAATCGGAAGGCGCGGCACCTGAACATGCCAACTTAGTGGAAAACGTCAATACCGTATTAACCTTATATCAAAACCAACTCAAGTACGGAATCACAACAACTACTTCCTTTGAAGAAGGTTTACCGGAAATTGAATGTTTCCCCGACGAACTCAACCAAGTTTGGACAAATATCGTCTATAACGGTATTCAAGCCATGGGCGGTAAAGGTGCATTAGACGTGGTAGTAAAACGGAAGAACGATCAAGAACTCATGGTTCAGATTACGGATAATGGTACCGGCATCCCGCAAGAGATTCAAGATAAAATCTTCAATCCGTTCTTCACTACCAAAAGACAAGGAGAAGGCAGTGGATTGGGTTTAGATATCTGTCGAAAGATTATCGAGAAGCACAAGGGGAGTATTGAATTTCAAAGTGAACCCGGCAGAACTTGTTTTACGGTATCCTTATGGATCAAAATTCCGGCAGATGAAGCATAACAGCTTACCATTTCTATTGGTCGAAACTTTTGTTTAGAATTAACAAGGGGTTCGTATCTTTGTTCGGATTACGTTTAACGAAATACTAAACCCTCATCTATTATAAAAATGGAGCGTAAAGCAATTCTTTGTGTTGACGATGAACGCATTGTCTTAGACAGCTTGGTAGATCAATTCATGCTGACTTTCGGCGATAAATATCATTATGAAGTTGCGATGAGCGTGGATGAAGCCTGGGAAGCAATTGAATTTTTGGTAGAAGATGGAATTGATATGGTTTTGGTCGTTTCTGATTGGTTGATGCCCGGTGTGAAAGGTGATAAATTTTTGGTGGATTTACATCAAAAATTTCCGCAAACCGTAAAAATCATGTTAACAGGGCAAGCCGAACAAGGAGCGATTCAAAATGCGATTGATAACGCCTCCTTGTATGCCTATATCCGAAAACCATGGAGCGAATCAGAGTTGATTGATAAGATTAATCATGCGTTAGAGGACGCTTAAATTCCCTCACCTAACCTAAAACCATCGGAAGTAGATTGTCATCTGTTTTCCCGATTATTTGCCAATGACGAAACCTGTCATCCTTTGTGTGGACGACCAAAAAGTCGTTTTAGACGCTGTTTGGGATCAAATTTCTCCCAAATTGGAAGAAGAATTTGCGATTGAAATTTGTGAAAGTGCATTTGAGGCTTTAGAGTTAATTGATGATTTAGCATCCCAAGAGATACATGTTGCGGTCGTTATTTCGGATCAACTGATGCCCGAGATGCGAGGGGATGAGTTTTTGATCCAAGTGCATCAACGGATGCCTCAGACGATCAAAATCATGTTGACGGGGCAAGCCAGCTTTGAGTCCGTAAAAAATGCAATCAATAATGCTCGACTCTACCGTTTCATTTCCAAACCTTGGCAAGAAGATGATTTTATCCTTACCGTTACCGAAGCCGCACGGAGTTATCAGCAGTATCTCCAGCTCATAGAACATAACCGCATCTTACGTTCGCTGAATCGTTCCACACAAGAGATTTCCGGTGAAATGCAGGTACAACGATTGGTGGAAAGGCTTTTAGAGTCAGTCATGGAAAATACGGGAGCAGAAACATGCTATCTTGTCTTAGAGCATTCCGGCGAACTGCTGATAGATAGTTTTGCTAAGCGGATGAATGGCATCTTAAACGTAAGTAAATTCATACAAGATTCGGGACAAAAGATTTTAGATAATGTAGTCAACTTGATTAGTTCGGGTGTTTTATCGCCCCATACTTTAGTTACGCCTATTGGTAGCAGTTCACATAAATTAGGTTACCTTTATGTGAAACAGTCTACGGATGAAGTCCCATTTAACCAAAATCATCGGGAAGTGTTGCAGATGTTAGCTTCCCAAGCGGCGATTTCATTGGATAATGCCCGTTTGGTGTCCAGTTTGGAAGAACGTACTCGAGAACTGAAAGCCGAGAAAGAAAAAGCGGAAGCCATCAGCGATGCCCTCAAATTGAAAACTAAGGAAGTGATGGCACAAAAAGCGGAATTAGAAGAGATACACAAAATAGTAGCACAAAAGAACCGTGATATTACCGACAGTATTGAGTATGCTCGGCGGATTCAGCTTTCGATTCTCCCTGATGATAATATCATCGAAAAATTGTTCCCCCAATCCTTCGTTTACTATCACGCAAAGGATATTGTAAGTGGCGACTTTTATTGGTGGTCGTTTCGTGAACCTTATTTCGTTATCGCCGCCTGTGATTGTACGGGTCATGGTGTGCCCGGGGCATTCATGTCGCTTTTAGGGATTAACTTTCTTAACCAAACCGTAAACGAACATTTGGTTACTGAACCCGATGCCATTTTAAATTATTTACACATACAGCTTCGTAAGGTATTGCAATCCCAATACGATCAAAATGCCAAAGAAGGTATGGATTGCGCGGTATTGACTATCAATACCCAAACGAAGCAGGTAAAAATGTCCGCTGCGCGTCGTCCCGTTTATATGTATCGCGGTGGCGAATTAATTGTATTTCAGGGTTCTAAATGTTCCATAGGTGAATACGTCGAAACCGGCGATGTACCTTTTGAACTACACGAACTTCAGGGAATTACCGGTGATCGTTTTTACTTGTTCTCAGACGGAGTTACCGACCAGTTCGGGGGCGAACAATATAGAAAATTCACCCCTAAGCGTTTACAACAATTATTAACGCGCGTTCAGAATTTACCGGTAAAAGAACAATTGCCTGTCTTGGAACAAGAAATCAATACTTGGCGAGCAGGAAACGAGCAAACCGATGATATGATTGTTCTGGCGTTAGAAATCTAAGAATTAGGTTTATATTTCCGTTTTTCAGGATTGGTCCAAAAGGCATTCGGCTGATAATTGGGACGTAAAACGGTAGGTTCTGCATTTTGGAAACGCTTAGAAATGATAACGGGTGTTAACGAAGTGATAAAAAAGACATACGACTGTTCTTCATAGATAATTTTTTGCATCTCACGATACAGTTTATTGCGTTTTTCAGCATTTAATTCCGTTCGTGTTGCTTCGATCAAGTGATCTAATCGTTTATTTACCAAGCCTACGTTATTACTACCGCCTTGTTGGTAAAAAGACTCGCTGTGAAAGATTTGTTTTAAGTCCATCGGTGCGGGTGAAGTTGCCCAGCCTCCATAGAACATATCAAAATCTTTATCTAATTGTTTTTGAAAATAAACATTCATTTCCAGCGGAGTGATGTTCATTTTAATTCCAACTTGTTTAAGCGAGTTTTGATAATGTAATGCAATCGCTTTCCGTAATTCATTTTGCGCCGGAATTTGGAAATCGAATGTAAAAGGTATCTTCTTACCGTCTATTGTTCGGTCTAAAATACCGTCATTATCCGAATCTTTCCACCCGGCTTCATCTAATAACTTTTTAGCCTGCGTAACATCATAGCGTAGTAGGGGCAAGCTATCGTTATACATTCCTTTTTGGAAGGGTAGGAAAGGTCCAGTAACACGTTGAGCCTGACCATTCAATAGATTTTTAATAATCTCATCTGCATTTAAGAGGTGAGCCATCGCCCTACGGGTAAGTGGATCAGTAAAAATCGGGGGATGTTCACCGGACGGCTTCATATTCATGCCAAAATAGGTGTAAGCATAAACAGGTTGCGCACTTAAGTGGTAGTTTTTTATGACTTTATCGCTTTTCTCTAAGTCCACAAAACTTTTAGGCGAAATATTGCATAAGACATCTACGTCTCCCGATTTAATTGAGGCTATCGCTCCGTTTTCATCCGAAAAATAACGGTAGATAATTTGGTCGGGATATGCTTGTAAGGCTTCATCGTGGTAAAGGGAATCCGCCCACCATTTGGTTTTCCGTTTAAGTACAATCTTTTGCTTGGTCGTCCATTCCTTTAATTCATAAGCATTAGAGCCAACGACAAATTTAGGCTCGCGGTCATATTTCGATTGATTGTAGTTATCCGCAAAGGCTTTCAAGTCAGCATTTGTTTTCGTGAACGATTCATCGTTTAGCTGGCGAATACTGATCTTCTCCAATAGTTTATTAGGATCGTACACCTTTTGGGGCAGGATGAGCAATTCATAACCCAAAGTGCTTTCCGCCAGCATGTATTTTGATTTCATCACTACTGTAAATTTCTTTGGATTTTGACTATCAATTATTACCTCTTTTACCAAGTCAAAAAACGGTCGTTTAGCGGGCGCATTCACGTAAGGATTTTTCAATACCTTCAGCGAAAAAATTACATCTTGGGCGGTAATCGGTTGATTGTCATCCCAAACGGCTTCGTCGCGGATTTCAAAGGTGAAATTTAAACCGTCATTAGAGATTTTAGGGCGATCTTTTGCCAACATGGGTATCAAATCATAATCGGGGTGCGCACTACGATCTAATAGCCGTTGAAATATATGATGAGAAATATTTTCTGCCGTTTCATCGAAGTAATTGGTGGGGTTCAGCGTGGAAGGCTCTGCCATGATCCCAATGATAACAGCATCACCGCGCGCTGGTTTGGAGGGAATATGACTGTTAGAATCGTTAGTGGTGTTATTATTTTCGCAACCGAATAAGCAAAATAGCAGATAAAGTGCGAAAATGATCGTATGAATTTTCATTTTAGATTAAAAAGCGGGCTAAAATAAACAAAAGCAACGGAAAAAAAGCCGTTTTGTGATAGTATAGATTGAAAATACGCCTAACTTGCGCTCAAATTTTTAAGAAATTCTTTGCCTAACCATATATGAGTGCATCGTCTCATAATCCTTTTGAATCCATGTTGGCTCGCTTGAATAGTGCTGCCGACGTTTTACAATTAAGTCAACGTGAACGGGCAATTTTAAGTGCTCCAGAAAAAGTAATTAACGTTAACCTTCCGGTCTTGATGGATGACGGTTCTACCCAAGTCTTTGAAGGTTACCGTGTGATCCATTCCACAGTTTTAGGTCCTTCCAAAGGTGGTATTCGCTACTCGCTGGACGTAAACCAGGACGAAGTTAAAGCTCTTGCTGCTTGGATGGCTTGGAAATGTGCCGTTGTTAGTCTTCCTTACGGTGGCGGTAAAGGCGGTATTAAATGCAATCCCCGTCAGATGAGCGTTAATGAATTGGAGCGTTTGACCCGTGCCTATGCCGCGGCTATGTCGGATGTTTTCGGTGAAGATTTGGACGTACCTGCACCGGATATGAATACTTCCGGTCGTGAAATGGCTTGGATTTTGGATGAATATCAAAAAATTCATGGCAATCGTGATTTTCGTGGAGTGATTACCGGCAAGCCTTTGGAACTTGGCGGTTCGCAAGGACGTGTTGCTGCTACGGGGCGTGGTGATGACTACTACTATGGAAGCCCTCAAACGCCACAACATCAATCCCAAAGATTGTACCGCCGCGATTCAAGGTTTCGGTAACGTGGGTAGCTATGCCGCACGATTGTATGTAGCGCAAGGCATCAAAGTCTTAGCGATTTCTGACCTTTCCGGTGCTTATTACAACGAAAAAGGCTTAGACATCGAAGCTGCTATCGCATACGCCGCGCAAAACAAAAACAGCCTGGAAGGTTTCTCGGGTGGTTCTAAAATCACTAATGAGGAACTCTTGACCTTGAATGTGAATATCCTCGCTCCATGTGCCATGGAAAACGTGATCACCGAAAACAACGCGGGACAAATCAAAGCCCAATTCATTTCCGAGGGGGCTAACGGACCTGTGGTAGCGGAAGCTGATGCCATCTTGAATGATAAAGGCATCTTTGTTATTCCTGACATTTTAGCGAATGCGGGCGGTGTAACGGTATCTTACTTTGAGTGGGTACAAAACCGTCGCGGACATTATTACTCGGAAGAAGAGGTTAACCGTTTGGCAGATGCCATCTTGGTTAATGCGTTCAAAGAAGTGTATGATACCTCCTTGGAATTTAAGATTCCGATGCGTACTGCCGCTTACGTTTCAAGCGTTCGCCGGGTAGCACAAGGTATCCGTTTGAGAGGTAACTATTAATAATTAGATATTTTTTTCTATATATAAGTATCATCCCTGTTATTAACGGAACGGTTATAGCAGGGATGTATTTTTTTAGTATCTTACCCTTCATTTGTTGAGTCTTATGGTCCGTCTGATTATTTTTTGCTTGCTCCTCCTGTGTTGGCTAACCGGATACGGACAACCGCCGGTCATCCTTTGGGAGAAAACCTGGGGTGGCTCGGCAAATGACTGGGCTTTAGCAGCAGTTGCAGATACTACTAACGGAAGTTATTACATAGCAGGATATTCCTCTTCTTCGGCATTTTTACCGGATAAAACCACTCCCAATAAAGGTCGGGATGATATTTGGATGCTTAAAATCAGAAGTAACGGAACTAAAATATATGATCGAACTTATGGAGGCAATATGGATGATTGGACGGGGGGGATATTAAAAACTAAACAAAATATTTATTTACTAGGAACAACTCAATCCATTATGAATGGTGATCGATTGGATAACAATAAAAGTATCCTCGATGCCTGGGTAGTCAAAGCCGATACTTTAGGTAATAAATTGTGGGCTAAATCCTATGGAGGGGATAGTAGCGATCAATTTTTTACCGGCTTGAAGTTGTCCGAGCATAAATTATTATTTGCTGGCTATACCATGTCTTCGCAAAGCGGAGACATTCACCAATCCTCCAGAGGAGATATGGACGTTTGGGTAGTCTGTACCGATTCTTCCGGAAACTTATTATGGGAACGTAGATATGGGGGTAATTCCATTGAATTTCCCCGAAGTATTAAACAAGTAGCTAATAATGAAATTTTAATAGCTGGCTTTACCGCCTCCCAACAAGGTTTTGAAGTCAGTCAACAACCAAAAGGAACAACAGATGCTTTTTTAATCAAAATAGATACTTTGGGAAATCAAATTTGGGATAACGATAACGGAGGATCAGAATCTCAAGAAATTCTAAATATTGAAGTATTAGACGATGGTGAATGCCTATTAGCAGGCGTTTCTAATTCCCCGCCGGGTGGAGATAAAACCGATACCAATTATGGAGTTCAGGACATTTGGGTCTTCAAAGTAGATAAAAATGGCAATAAAATCTGGGATAAAACCTTTGGAGGAACAGATTATGATGTAGCAACAGGAGTTATTAAGTATGGTCAGTATAATTACATGATCGTTGGTAATTCTAATTCGGATACTAATTCTACTAAAACTGTCCTCACCAAAGGTGATCGGGATATTTGGTTAATCGGTATTAACGCTAACGGAGATACCCTCTGGCAAAAATCAATTGGAGGAACTGATTTTGATGAAAGCTACCATGTTGTAGCTTGCGGTAAAAATCAATATCTGTTGAGTGGTACTTCATTTTCAAATAGCAGTGGAGATAAATCTGAAAATAGTAGGGGATATGATGATATGTGGCTCATTAAACTCGGTTTTCCGGACGTTATGAGTTTGGAATCCTTACGACTTTCCACCCAATGGCAGGGAAACTATCCTTACCTCTCTTGGCAAGACCAAGCCCCTGATTCCGCACTCTTTTACGTTATTGAACGGAGTTCAGACTTAAAAAACGGCTTTCAAAGCATTGATACTTTGTTTGCAGACCAAATTATGGATTGGTCTTACAGGGATAAATCTATCAATAATAAAGCTACTCATCTTTTTTATCGCATCGCTCGCAGAGACCGAGACGGATACTATCATTATTCTAACATTACCAACTTAAGGCAATCAATTCCCTCTACTGACGCATTCAACCTGTCCGTCTACCCCAATCCTTTTTCGGATATCCCCGTTTGCCAGTATCAAATTCCTCAGAGTTGGCTGTCAACGGTAGAAGTTGCCATCTTTGATGCTGTGGGTCGTGAGCAATACCGAACCACTTTAACGGATCAAACGGGTATCGTTAACTTGGATACGGATGCTTGGGCTTCCGGTATTTATCACTGCGTTTTACAATCCGGTGGGAGCGTCATCCAATATGTTAAGGTAATCAAGAAATGAAAATTTTTTATATAAGTAAGTTTAATAGAAAGCATAAAGATAAAATAAAACTATTTTCTTTTTATGCATGTCTAGGGTAACTGAGAAACTGTTCAAATTTAACATTTAAGCCAATAAATATGAGTTGAATTTTATCATAAATATATATTATTATCATTTAATAATTTTCTTTAATCTTTGAGCAATAATTTAAAGAAATATTAAATTAGTATAGCGAATTATCAATTTGATCCCATCGAAATTAGTTACATTTTAATGTATATGTTTGTTGTATTTATTGCGTGTAAATAAAAATAAATTTTTCGAGCTATTTTTTTAGGAGATAACAGTCTTTAGATGAATATTTTGATTCTGATAATGTGTTAAATGTTCGAGTACGTATGATTAATAACATCAATAATTTTAGTATATTGCGAGGTCGTTTACTTTAATGTAAAATACACTAAATCTCAAAAGTTGATGCTTATGAACAAATACTTCTTAACTTGCTTGAGTCTGATCTTCATTTTTATGATCGGATTGACTCAAATAACTATGGCTCAAGATGCCCGAACTTTGCTGGTTGTTGACCTGCAAGGAAAGACATCTTATTCGGCTGATGATATGAATCATTTACAATCGGTCATTGCTCCATTCCGAAAGCAATATGGCATAGCCGTTCAGGGCTTTGATAATGATATGGGCGGATATGTGATATTCTCTTCCCAAACTAAATTAACTGATTTGGCTAAAACCGAGATGGAATCGCTTAAATCAACGATTGCTGAGGCTTATCCTGCCGCTGTTATTACCTTAAAACAGCAACGCATGACCGTTCATACCCCGCAACAAGGAAAATTACCCTCTGCTCAACCCAAAAAATAACTAAAACCAATATAGTTTTTCCTATGGTTAGTTTTTACCTTAGAATAATAACGTTGCTGACGTTGATTATTCTCGGATTATCAAGTAGTACACATTTGCAAGCGCAGTGTACGATCTTGCAGAATGCGACACCTTCTATCACCTTACGGGATAGGATTGAGAATTTTAACGGCTCCGTTGCAATGTCTGTGGCATGGAATCCGGTTCGACAATTATATTATACGTGTGCCGGAAACTGGTGGACGTATGGTTCGCAAGCGACTTTGGATAATGCCGGTAACTTGCTCTTAATTAATGATGGCGGATTAGACTTTAGAGGAAACTGGTGGAATCCCAACCTCTGTCAATTAGAAGGCAATCAATGCCGTGCCTGTGGCCAAAACATTGCATTTAAGGTGATTGACCTTAATCCAAGTGGTCATGCGTTAAATACAGGTACTTATCTTTTTACTCCTAATCAGCCTGATTTCCAATCTCAAGGTAAATACGATGAGGTTGCGAATCAGGTTATTTATCGTGTACCGTTCCAACAAACGGCTCCTGTTCAACAAATTAACCGCGCTAACAATGCTTTAGTTGGTACTGTTAACTTGGCGTTGCCCGTTGCTGTAGGTAACTTAGATGCTTATACGGTCTTTTGGACTGGGGTAGCCGGTTCTGAATATGCTGTTTATGATTACCGTTTATTTAGACTCTATTTTTTTAATAAAGCAACCGGTGCGTTAACAGCAACGACTAATATTCCTGGACCTCCTGCTGCTGGTTTCTATGGCGTTAGTTATGCGAATAATCAATTATGGATTTATGATAGAAATAACGGACGTTGGCAAGGATTCCAAGTAGTAAACTGTGGACAAAACCAAAACCAACCACCTGTCATTCAAGGACCACTCACTGTTTGTCAGGGAGCAACCGGTATTCAATATACCATTAATCCTCGAGGTAATAATTACAACTGGACAATTACCCCGGGAGGACCCGTCATTACAGGTGGACAGAACACCGATCAGGTTACCATTAGTTTTGCTAATGCTCAGCCGGGTACGTATACTTTAGCTGCTGACATCGTCTGCGGTACTGATCCGTTACCGATTACGATCACAGTTGCTCCGCCTCCTACTATTAATGTTAATACTCCTCCTATTCGTTGTCCGAACAGTCCACCAACACAGTTGACTGCATCCGGTTGTCAAACTTATACTTGGATGCCGGGTAATTTAACTGGGGCTACTGTTAACGTAAGCCCTAACATAACAACGACCTATACAGTTACCTGTTTGGATGCAAACAGTTGTTCTGCAACGAATACAGTTACAGTTACGGTATCTAACATTCCCGTAAATATAACTGTTACCCCTCCAAACCCTTCTCGCTGTACCTCTGATCCCCCCACACAGTTGACCGCCTCTGGAGCAGTAACCTATGTATGGACGGGACCTAATTTAAGTAATCCTAATATTGCTAATCCTACAGCGAATCCAATTGTAACGACGACCTATACCATAACCGGAACGGATGCGTCCAGCTGTACGGGTTCAGCTACGGTCACGGTCACGGTTAGTCCTTCTCCTCCTCAGCCGTCGAATATCACTGGTAATGTTACGGTGTGTCGCGGTCCGAACCGGGTACGTTATAGTGTAACGGCTGATCCGG
>Ga0209573_1001749_pt1 | contig 31198 bp, 31 predicted proteins | sample TNRBio252014_DNA_FD_185870 | JGI IMG/M metagenome (GOLD analysis project Ga0209573, IMG submission 185870) | Wastewater treatment Type I Accumulibacter community from EBPR Bioreactor in Madison, WI, USA - TNR Reactor_6/25/2014_ DNA (SPAdes)... | ecosystem: Engineered > Bioreactor > EBPR >...
CTTTTGAACCGGCTCAAGGAACTGCTGGTTCTGAATTGGCGGCAAAAATCCAGTGCGCGTTCGCAATTGAAGTTGGCGATTGAGGACGTGCTTGATACGGGGCTGCCGCGTGCCTACGACAAGCCTCTTTACCAACAGAAGTGCTCGGCTCTATTTGAGCACGTTTACGAGGCGTATCCTGAAAGGAATTCCAGCATTTATTCGACGGCAGCCTAAAGCTGTCAGTCGCGTTAAATCTCCGCCAAAATTTGCTGCCGCTTCGCCTCGTATTCGGCCTGCGTAATCATGTTCTTGGAAAGAAGGTCATTCAAACGGCTGAGGCGTGCCTCAATGTCCGCTATATGCAGCGATGGCGATTGAGCCGCTGCCTGTGCATGGGCGGTCACTGCCAACGGTAGCTGCGGTGGTGAAGCTGGAGGCGGCGGCGCGTAGGAAGCAGGAGGTGGCTGCGATGCTGCGGCCTCGTCTTTGCGCAGCTTCACCACAAGCGCCACACAAGCGGTCCATGTTGGGAGCGCCCCTATGCCCGGCACTTGCTCCAAAAGGAATGATGGCAGCAACAGCCAATGGAACCCAAGAAGCAAACTGAGAATCCCGGTCAAAACACAGTTAATCATCAAGACAAAGAAGAACGCTACGGGCGCTCCAACGATGCTTACCATAAAGGCAGTAAGCGGAATCTGAACAAGGTCGGCCAGCCCCGCGATAACGAAGGCAAGTATGGTTCGGTTGCTGCTGAGAGTGGGTGGATTCATGAAAAGGGAACAAGCGATGGCTACCTGCGGTTGCGGATATGCGCCTCAATGTCCGGCGCAAGTCCGGTTGGGACGGCGTTGGAGGACGGCTGCGGCGTGTGCGGAGCGGAATCATCGAAGGTTTCGACCGTATTGCTGTGGACCTCGGAAGTGATGACGCTGTCGAGAATGTCGAAGTCCCGATTGAGTTCCTTCTGGAACACCACGTCCTCAAAAATCCGCAGGGCTGCCCCTGCGATCATTAGCCAGAATCCAAGGGCGGTGGATTCTGGCAGTAACACCAGTCCGGCAAAGATGCAGAAGAATGGATCGGCAAAGCGAGCCATTCGCCGGAAGCGGCGGCAGAACTGCGGCAGCCACCGGTAGTCGAAGGGGGAAGTCCCGATGTAATAGGTGTGCTGCAAGACGCCTTTCTTGAACTCGCGCCAGCGTTTGGTGCGCTGGCAAGTGGCGAGGAAAAGCGAGATCATGGCGAACCAGAAAAGCCATTCAGGATGAGCGCCGGGTTCGTCGGGCGGGATGATGGCGGCAACGAGCATCAAGATGCCGGTCATGATTATCATGGGCAACGGACTCAGAAGGCGGTAGCCGATGTCGCGACGCAGAAACACCATGACGGTCATCGCGGGGTAGCGCATGAGCCATTTGGAGTTCTCTCCCCTCATCCAGTCTGAGAATCGGCGGCGTTGCATTTCAGCTCTGGTTGAAGGTGAGCATTCGGTAGGGCAGGGATTCTTTGCCCTGCTTGAAGAGACGGCCCCCGTTGTAAACGATGGCCTCGACCTGGTTGTCATGGAGCGAGCCACCCCGCTTGAGCATCGTGAAAAACGATGGCTCCACGTAGGAGCGCCGCTGCTCGGAGCGGCTGACTCCGGCGCTGTGGCTGCCGCCGTCCATGATCTGCCTGCCCCCCTCGTTTCTCGATTGTCCCGCATTGGTGGACGTGATGGTCATCCATCGTTCACCAAGCAGCTTGGAAGCCCACTCATTCGTCTCGCCGCTGTTTTGGCAGAAAAACTTGGCCTGGAGGTTCCCCAGGAGGGAATCGACGGCATCGGTGTTCCCGAGAACACGGCGGTAGCTCTCACGGTTTTGGGTGAGGAAAACCGTGCAGCCGCCCGCCGATCTGGCGACGGCCTGATATTCGGCATCGAACTTCGTGACGAAGTTCTGCGCCTCGTCGGCCCAAAGGAAGACGGGGCGCAAAAAGCTGTCCCGTTTCGGCGGCGGCGTGCGCCGAAGGACGGCGACCTGGAAACAGTATTTCCAAGCAAGGTTGGCGATGCGTCCAGCGAGCCGGTATTCCTGAACCGGCAAGTCCACGATGATGATCTTCCCGCCGAACGTGTCCTCTGGCTTGATGTTGGTGTCGGAGGAAAAGAGCTGCCGGAGGGGGCGCGTCACAAGCGGACGGGCGAGCATCGAGAACGACAGGTTGATGACGCTGCGCGTCTTCTCGGAAAGCTGGGGGTATTCCTTCATCCAGTAGTTCCGGCACTCCTCGAAGTCCGCCCGGACTTCGGGACGGGCTTTGCTCGTCTCGCGGTCGGCCTCTTTGATGATGGCCGCGCAAGTGCTGGTCTGCTGCCAGTCCGGGTCGTTGAGCTGGTCCAGATTTTGGGGCGCGGTCGTGACAATTGACCGCATCAGCGGGAGCGAAACTTGCAGGTTCGCGAACAGCGGCAAATCGACCAGATTGGTGTTCAGGTGGTGCAGGGCATCATCCCAAAACTTGTTGTCGCCCTGGCCGCCCTCGGTGGCACCTGATGAGGCGATGGCACCGGCAATCTCGTCGAGGATGGAGACGATGTTGATGGTTAGCCCACCCCCCTCTTCTGGACGGCTGGCTTCCCATTCGAGGAAGTTGAAGCGGCTGCTTCCCGCGCCGTCCACGATGACGAGATCCTTGTGACGCTTTGTCTCAGTCGCCCACTGCTCCCATTGGCGGCGTTCTTCCTTCTTCGCGCAGAGCACGAGTCCGCCAAAGCCGGCTGCGAGGTAGCCATAGGCCAGATGCTTGGCGGGTCCGCTGGTCTTGCCGCTGCCGGTTGCCCCGAAGACACAGACCCCAGTCAGTGCGTCCGAGATGCGGAAGCCATCTCCGTCACCCCAATCGCGAAGGAGTGTTTGAGGGTGAAATTCGGGCAACTTCTTTCCGCCTAGCCACATGCGGGAAGGCATTTAGCAGCAGGGATTTTTTGCGGCAAGGCAAATCGGACAGGATTGGCTTTGGCTGGGGTTTTCAGGGGGCTGTCTGCCCCCCCTGAAGCGGGTTCCAAGGGGGCACCTTTTGGTCAGGGATTTGAAGGGCGGAACGCCCTCAGCGGGCGCGAAGAACGACCGCCAGAAAGGGTTCCAAGGGAGACGCTCCATTGGTCGGGATGCAAGGGCAGAGCGCCCTTGCCGAGCGGCAAAACCGCTCACAAAAGCGGGGTCCAGGGGACGGCTTCGGAGTCCCCATGGCGAGGGATGTTGCTTGCAACATATAACCTCGCCATTCCTCCGCTCGCCTGTCGGCTCGCTCCGCAACGGGCTGTGGTGCTCGCTGACCGCTCGCGGCCATTATGATGATGACTGCGCACCGGCCAAGGTGACGGGCGCAGTGACGAAAGAGGGCTGGGCTGCACCAAATCGCGCAACACCGCAGCCAGCCTCATTCTCCGAGACAAACGGCAACGCACTATGGTATAATGTTCGGAAGAGAGTCGGTCGGACGACTGGAGGAGCGTATGGCAATGTTCCGACTCGAAGCGAAGATTTTCAGCCGCGAAAAGCGTGGCCGGTCAGTCGTAGCTGCCGCCGCTTACCGCGCAGGAACGAAGCTTCGCGACGAGATTAAAGAGAAGATTTTTGACTATGCTCGGCGGAGCAAAGGGGTGGTTTGTCACACGATTCTCGCGCCCGAAGACGCTCCCGCCTGGGCGCAAGATTCCTGTAAACTTTGGAACGCGGTGGAAGCTGGAGAGAAGCGCAAAGACGCCCAGCTTGCCCGCGAATTCATCCTGTCAGTTCCGCCGGAACTGCCCACTCAGGCCCAATTTCAGACGGCAGTCGATTGGGCCAAAACCCATCTGGTGAACTCCGGGATGATTGCCGAATTGTCACTTCATCATCCGAAGTCCGGCAAGAATCCGCACGTCCATATTCTATGCACCATGCGCAAATTGGAGGGCGAGGAGTTCAGCCGGAAGAAGGCGACGGAATGGAATGACATTGGCCTTCTGGTTAAACAGCGGGCCTCGTGGGCGGAGGCGGTGAACACCGCGCTTGAACAAGCCGGACGTGAAGAGCGGGTAGATCACCGGTCACTGAAAGACCGGGGAATCGACCGGCTGCCCCAGCCAAAAATTGGCGTGTCCGCCACCGCCCTAAAGCGCCGGGGAGTCGAAGAAGACCCGAAACGCTTTCAGGAGGTCCGCCGCGTCAAAGTCCTCAATGAGGTTCTCCCGATGATGAAGGCCATCAAGGGACAGGGAGAAGTGGCTCAAAACGGAGTTGGCCACTCATGGTGGGAACGCTCGGTTATGTTCCTGGGCCGTGTGAAAGCACAGGCCGCCGAGGTTGCCAAGAACACCTGGAGGAAGTTTGTTGACGCCCGGAAGGGCCGCGATGACACGAAAGGGCCACAACTTGAAATGTGATTATGGCAACCCCTCAACTACTCAAACGGCGCTCAATGGATGCGGTATCGCATCCAGAGACACAGGCGCACATGCGCCTGTTCTGTGGCACGTCAGCCCCGAAGGTGAAGGCAGCGCCAGCCGCCGCCCCCTCCTCGCCCCAGAGCTTCGCGAAGGGTGTGAAGCGGATGGCGATGGATGCCGTTTCAAACGTGGAGACGGTCGCCCAGGTTGGCTGGCTCAAGCTCACGGGCGGGGTGGCCGTCTATTCGGCAAGGATTCGAGAAATGGACCGCGATGCACAGAGAGACGACGCGCTGCGGAAATATGTAAAGGCTCAAGAGAAGCAGAGCCGAGAACACGAAAGGGAATGACATGAACGACCCTCTTGCACAGTTTCGCAAAAGGCCGCCCGGAACGACGGCGGACACGCCGCCCCCCAAGGGTTCCGACGAGTATGTGGCTTTCGACGCCAAAGACAAAGTGGACCGCCTCAAGATCAGGCGGGCAAACGACCCGACGCGCTCGCCGGGCTATGCCTACCTGCTCGATATTGTTTACGACGGCCCCTATGGGACCAACTTTGTCTTGGTGTTCACCTTCCTGATGGTGCTTGTCAGGGGAAGGAATCTCCAAAGCGTGGTGATGGCTTTGGAAATGGGCACTGCCGATTTCATTCAGGAGTTCGACCCTGAGAGATGGCAAATGCCCAAAGATGAAAAGGCTCCGTTCATCGAGTCGATCGAGGTGATCGTTCAAGAAAGTGGTCCGTCCATTGCCGACAGTGAGAGAGGCAAGAAGACGGTTCATTAGCTTGAAGCGTGTTTTGACATGAGGCTTATGAGGTAAAGAAAGAGGTAGGTTATGATAAACGGCATTCCTGAAACCGGCTTTGTCCGGCTCTCTCAGGTGTTAATCGTGATTCCCGTCGGCAAGACATGCTGGTGGGAAGGTGTGAAGTCGGGGCGTTTCCCGAAGCCAATCAAGCTGACGGAACGCTGCACCGCATGGAGGGCGGAAGACATTCACGAGCTGATAAAATCGCTCTCAGAACAATCGACGACGCGACATTGATGGGCGAGTCGTGTTTCGATTGCCCTTTTTTGTGATTTTTGATACAACTTTTTTAGCTCATTTTTGCCTGCACAGGATTGATAAGAATCCTGCGACGCAGCCTCGATAAAGCGGGGGTAATTATGGGGGTAAACGAGTTTTCCACATCGCCGTTTTGGCATGTTTAACAAATGGTTGGTGCGGCTGTGTGAATCCTATCTCCCCGACCATTTCTTCAAACGGCAGGGTCCGTTAAAGTCCGAAGAATCCAGCAAAACAGCCACTCAGACGCAGCGCACGGTTCGCTGGCGTCCGCACCGAATCGTTGACATTCGCGTGCGATTGGGGGTAACATTTTATGCAGTTACCCCCACTTGTGCAGGAGTTACCCCCATGCCTCTCACAAACACTGCAATTCGCAGTGCAAAGCCGCAGAGCAAGCCTTTCAAACTGTCAGATGGCGGCGGGTTGTTCCTGCTCGTTCAACCGAACGGCAGCAAATGGTGGCGATACAAGTATCGGTTTGGGGGTAAGGAAAAGCTCCTCGCGCTCGGTTCCTACCCGGAAGTGAGCCTCGCCGAGGTCCGAGAACTGCACTACAAGGCGCGGAAAGCCTTGGCTGCTGGCATAGATCCCGGCGAAAAGAAGAAGGAGGCCAAGCAGAAGCTCCGCTCCAAAGTGGAGAGCGATTTCGAGACCGTTGCCCGTGAATATCACGAACAACATCTCCACGAGTGGAATCCCCGCTATGCCCGCGATGTAATCAATCGCCTCGAAACGCATCTCTTCCCGAAGTTCGGCAAGAAGCCTATCGCCGACATCACCTCTTTGGATGTCTTGGACGCCCTTCGAGTCATCGAGAAGGCCGGGGCTTTGGATATGGCTCAACGCATGATGCAGACCTGCGCACAGGTTTTCCGCTACGCCGTGACCACGGGGCGGGTGGAGCGCAATCCGGTGACTGACTTGCGCGGAGCGCTCAAGGCACCGGTCAGGAAGCATCATGCCTACCTGGACGCCAACCAACTGCCTGAGTATCTGAAAAAGCTCGAAGCCTATCAGGGCGAGCCACAGACGAAGCTGGCCCTTCGCTTCCTACTGCTCACCTTCGTTCGCACCACTGAGCTACGCGGAGCACTCTGGAAGGAAATCAGCTTTGAAAATGCTGATTGGCGCATCCCAGCGGAGCGCATGAAAATGAAGGACCCGCACATCGTGCCGCTTTCGCGGCAGGCCATCGCTGTCCTGAAGGAACTGCAAAAGCTCACGGGACACCGGGAGCACGTCTTCCCCAATCAGAACAATCCCAAGACGTTCATGTCTGAGAACACCATGCTCTATGCCCTTTATCGGATGGGCTATCACAGCCGGACGACTGGTCACGGCTTCCGGGCGACCGCGAGCACGATTCTCAATGAGCACGGCTTTCAGCCCGACTTGATCGAGCGCCAGCTCGCCCACTGTGAACGCAACAAGGTCCGTGCCGCCTATAATCACGCCCAATACCTGCCGGAACGCCGGAAGATGATGCAGTGGTGGGCCGACTACCTGGATGAAGCCGCCAAGAAGGAATTTCCCAAGAAGCCACCCAAGGGCTGACGCGGAGACCCACGGTAACGAAAAATTCCCGTTCGGGAATATTTAAGGCTGTATGCCTGAGTTTAAGACTCCAAGTTCCCGAGCGGGAATTATTTGATTGAACCAGCCTTTTCGACGTGATATTATTACCGCTCGGTAACATTCAAGGGGCAGCCATGAAATACACTCCAGAACAGATCGGCGAGATGGTTCGCACTTCCCGCAAAGGGCAAGGCGTGACTCAAAAGGAACTCGCCATGACTTCCGGGACAGGTCTTCGCTTCATCATTGACCTGGAGAAGGGAAAAGCCACCTGCCAGATTGGCAAGGTGCTGACCGTCCTCAATACGCTCGGAATCACGATGACATTGATTGCGCCCTGGACCGACAACCCGCCAGCGGGAAGAACCGGCCAAACGCCCTCAGGAAAGGAACCCCGCCCATGACGCGCACACTCGACGTTTACCTGCACCATCATCTGGCGGGGCATCTGATTCAGGATGAGCACGGCCAGTTGGGTTTCGAGTATGCCGAAAGCTGGCTGGGTTCCGGGGCCATACCTCTATCGCATTCGCTGCCTTTGAAGCCCGAGCGGTTCAGCCGCAATGAATGCCGGGGCTTCTTTGCTGGTATCCTGCCCGAAGAGAGCAAGCGTGTGATGATCGCCAAGAATCTTGGCATCAGCGGCAAAAACGATTTTGCCATGCTTGAGCAAATCGGAGGCGAGTGCGCAGGCGCAATCACCTTTATTCCAACGGGAGAAAGCCTCCCCAAGCGCGAGGATCACTATCGCCATCTGAGCAGCACGGAGCTGGCAAAAACTCTTCGTGAACTGCCACGTCGCCCGCTGATGGCGGGCGAAGAAGGCATTCGGTTATCGCTGGCCGGTGCGCAGGATAAAATTGCGGTGCATGTAGCCGACGGGCTGATTTCAGTCCCGCTTGGGGGTGCGCCCAGCACCCACATTCTCAAACCAGCCATCGAGCACTTTGAAGGACTGGTGTTCAATGAAGCCTATTGCATGAAGCTGGCGGCGGCCATTGGCCTGAACGTGGCAAAGGCCGAAATTGGGAATGTGGAGGGCATCGACTATCTGCTGGTCGAACGCTATGACCGCAAGCTGTCTCAGTCTTCTCCAGAAGGTCAAAGCAAGCTGCAACGCGAGCATCAGGAAGACTTCTGTCAGGCTCTCAACATCGTCCCCGAAAACAAGTATCAGAACGAAGGCGGGCCTTCGCTGAAACAATGCTTTGAGCTTCTGCGGGAGGTTTCGACCACTCCGGTTCGTGACCTGCAAGGGCTGCTTGATGCCGTCATTTTTAACTTCCTGATCGGCAATCACGATGCACACGGGAAGAATTTCTCGCTGCTTTACACGAGGGAGACAGCGCAGGGTAGAGCGACGCATCTAGCGCCGCTCTATGACTTGCTGAGCACGGTCTATTACCCGGAACTCGCCAAAAAGATGGCAATGAAAATTGGCGGTGAATATGCCTCCGACAACGTGCAGCCGCAGCATTTTGAAAAGCTGGCGGAAGAAGCAGGCCTCTCAAAGGCGCTGGTCAAGCAACGGGTGCCCCAGCTTGCCGAAGCCGTTCTTGCCGCGCTCGACGGTGCCAAGAACGATCATCCCGTGACGCTTGCCGTTGCTGAACTCATCAAGAGCCGTTGTGCGCGAACGATGATGAAGTTCAAAAAGTAGCCTTTGGATGCAGCCCCCTCGCCCCGCCTTTCCTGGTGGTGACTGCGAGAAGGATTAGCCAGACGCGAGTGCGTCCAAGGCTGCTCACTTCCGCGCTGCGCTTGTGCAGTGTCGCCCGTGCGCTTTGCGGCCTTTCCCGGTCCCCCGCCTAGCCTGGCTTTTTGGACTCGCGCACGTCACGCCAATCAAGGCGGACGGTAGCAAGGAGGACAACATGACCGTCGGCGAACTCGCACTTCTCATCAGTTCAATAGCTCAACTGATTGCTTCATGCGTTGCAGCAATCAGCGCCAAGCGTCGCAAGCGCTGATGCTGCGGGCGCTCGGCCCCGTGCCGGGCGCTCGATTATCCCAGACCGCCAAAAGCACACCCATAAACACCCATATCTGGATTGGGGAAGGCCAATCAAAGGCTTGTTAGCGGTCCGCCTCTGGCGGTTCTGGCTCTCGCTCCTGGGTTTTGCTGGGCGCTGGCTTCTTCTGCCGCTGCGCTTCCTGCTCCTTCTCCCATTGCTCTTTGACCGCTCCCAGCGCGATCTGGATGTCCTTCTCCTCGGTGGGGTGCTGTGCGGCCACAGTCTGCCGCAGGCGTGCGCCCAGCTTTTCCAGTTTGGCGGCTGCTTCTGTGCTTTGGTCTGCCATATCAGGATATGAGGGATTGCGCCTCCCGGAGGCAGCGCGAGATTTTCATGCGGACATTGTCATACTGCAAGTTGTGCTCGGAGGCGATTTCACCGTAGGCAAGGCCGACGACATAATGCTTCCAGAGGAACTCGTAGCATTCAGGGTTCGCCTTGCGAAGCAACTGGACGGCATATTCAAGGTCGAGCTTTTCCTGGGCGGGAATGGCCGTTCGTGGCTGCCCGGATTCAATCATCTTCAAGAGTTCATCCGGCGAAACGGAGTGCAGCCGGTCGGCCTCCCTGCGCCTGAAATGGTCGCTGCTCTTGTTGCGGGCGATGCGATAGCACCACGCCCAAAACTCACTTTTGGTGTCGCCCTCAAATCTTCCCAGCCCGGCAGCAATGGCTTTCAAGGTTTCCTGAAGCACATCGTCGCCTGCCTCCTGGGGAACAGTGCTGAACACAAAGAACCGGATTTCTGCCGCAATGCCGCGAAACAGCGTGTCAGCCAGCCTGAGGCGCTGGTCGAGTGCCGCTGTCACACGGTAGGTGCGGATTAGCTTCATGATGTCATCCATCGGGGCAGCACGATACGGGCAGCCCCACGGTCGGCCAAAGATTTTTAGAACCCGGTTGTTCGGATTCTGGGCGGGTGGCCGACTGGAACGGCAGAAAGGGAGAACCACGTCATGAAACCTTCTGCCATCTCATCAGACAAGCAGCTCAAGGCCATCAGCCTGGAGCAGGTGTTGCGGAAGCGGCAGCTCGATCAGGCGCTTAACGCCAAGGAGTTCGCCGTCCTGGTGGGCATCTCCTATTCGACCGCTCGCGACTGGTTCCGCACGCCTGGCTTTCCAGTGTTTCGCGGTGTCGTGTTCTGGCAGGATTTCGCGCAGTGGCGCACATCGCGCCCAAGAGGTGAAGCGAGCGAGTCCAAACAGGCGGAGCGCCTGACGGTCGCGGGCCTGCCGACTAGGGCGGCAAAAATCCTGATGGGAACACGCTGATTGCGTGGCTTCCTCATATACCCCTGTGGGGTATGCGGTGAAAAACGCCAGACCGCAGGGCAGCGAATCAAAGGGGCGAAAAACTTTGTTTACTGCACTTTTACTGCACACGCTGTGGAACCCTTGATTTTGCGTGGAGCGGGTGATGGGAATCGAACCCACGTATCAAGCTTGGGAAGCTCGTGTTCTACCATTGAACTACACCCGCGAAGCGGAACGACAGGTACAGAGTGTCATGGTGTTGTCAATCAGGGCAGTTGTATGTGACCTGTGCATCATATCCCTGCTTCAGGTATGAGCACCACTTTCAAGTACGGTCTCAGCTCCTTGCGGAGAACTTTACACCGACGCTTTGGGACGACGACCCCATGACATCCACAATCTCATTTCGTATGATTCAGAGTTTGGTCATTCCGTTCATTTACTTGGCTTGTGTCACGTTGAACGGTCACACATCACCAGCCATCCGGAGACTCCCGGAACTGTCAAACTCTGGGAGTCGCCCAGCAAAGCTGGGGGGGGACTTCATGAATAATTCAGACGTTTTCGACTGGTGCGCCCGCCAGGAATCGAACCTGGATATGCGGCTTCGGAGACCGCAAACCATCAAGTAAATACAAGGCACAAATGAACCTGTAATGGTTTTGTAATGGTTTTTGGCTGGCTTTTGGTGCAATTCCCTGCATCATCATGCAATCATGGCCCGCCAGCTCGTCACCCTCAAGAAGGTCAAACACCCGCGCTACAAATTCCGCGTCACGTTCCGCCAAGGGGAGGACTACGCGCAAAAGTACTTCACCGCCCGCTCTGGCCCGGAGGGCGCGGATGCCTTCATGGCTGAAAAGCAGGTGGAGCTTTTGAACGAGGGCCGGAAACACGGTGATTTCACGGATGCGGAGCGCAAGGCGGTCATTCGCTCTCGTGAACTGGCGGAATCGTTCGCCGCCGCAGGGGTGAAGGGTTTCACCCTGGACGCCGCCTTGGCGTTCTACGCCGACCACCTGCATTTGCGCCGCCGTTCCGTGAACATGCTGGCAGCTTATGACGAGTTTGTGGCGACGCGAGAAAAGGAGGGCGTAAGCGCGGTTCATCTGCGGGACTTCACCTATCGGCTAGAACGCTTCGCCAAGAAGCACGCCAAGCGGCTCGTGGCAGAGATCACCACAAAGGACGTGGATGCATGGATTTTTGGCCTCAAGAACGCCCCGCAGTCCAAGGACAAACACCGCCGCCTCCTTCACAACTTCTTTGGCTACTGCGCAGGCCGTGGCTATGCCGAGGAAAACCCGGTTTCACGCGCCGCGAAGGTGAAGGTGATACGGAAGGCTCCCGGCATCCTCACGCCCGCAGATGCCGCCGCTGTGCTCGCTGCCGCCCCGGCGGAGATCGTTCCCGCGCTCGCCGTTGGCTTCTTTGCCGGATTGCGCACGGCAGAGATTGCGCGGCTGGACTGGAGCGAGATCAATCTCAAGCGCGACTTCATCGAAGTCACCGCCGAGAACGCCAAGAGCAGCCAGCGCCGTCTTGTTGCCATCACGCCGAATCTGAAAGCATGGCTGGAGCCACACGCGCAACGCTCCGGCCCCGTGCGCTTGACGGAAATGCGGCACAAAGACCGCTTCAACCTCGCCCGCAAAGAGGCGGGCATCGCGTGGCCTTCCAATGCCGCCCGTCATTCCTTCGCCAGCTACCATCTGGCCCTGCATCAGGACGCCGCCAAGACCGCGCTGCAACTCGGCCACACCAACACCGCCGTTTTGTTCCAGCACTACCGCGAGCTGGCACGGCCCGAAGATGCAGAGACTTACTTCGCCATCACACCGGAGAAAGCGAAGCCGACAAATATCATTCGCATGGAGGAAGCGGCATGAAGAAAAAACAGGTAGCCACCCCATCTAAGACATCACGACAAGAGGTTGATGCAGCGGTGATGCAGCAGGTTTGCGAACAGCACGGCGAAGAAAGCCTTAAAGCTCTCACAATCCGAGCAACACTCACAAAGTCCCTGGATGATGCGCAAAACTTGGACGGCTACGCGGCACAAGAAAAATGCTCTGCGTGTTTTCTGCCGATCTTTTTGAAGGCTTTGATTGAACGCGACGACGCGTTAACGGTGCTCTTTGAAGTTGGGCGTGTCCGCTTCGACAAAAGAGGAATGCGTGAGGTTGATTCGGCCATGAGCGCTGGCAAAGAATTTGGCCCGCATCTGGCAGCATTTGAGTTTCGGGAAACCTTACGCGATGGATGGACGCCTGCACAGGCGGTTAAAATTAATAGTCACCAAATCGCCGAATATGCCAAACAAGGAGACATCTTTCTTGTTTGCGCAGTCGCCCAGGCAATTAAGCGCTGTGAAGGCTCTCCTGAACGATTTGTGAGAAGCGCGGAAGCATGGTTGCTAAGAGCTTGGCTACCCCTTGCTTTATGGACTTGTGAATCCGCTGAAATGGAAAGGCGTGCTCGCATGGCCTTTCAACTGTTGAGGAAGAATGGTGCGAACATTCCACCATTGCCGAAGGGAAGTGCGTTCGACCGACTGGCAAGCAAAGTGAGGCAGACCATCAAGAGGGGCCGCAGGTGATGCGAAGCTGCCCGCTTTGGTAGTACCAAAGAGGCGCAGCGGGGAAACAGCATGTTCGCGCAGCATGGGCCAGCATCCAGCGTTTCCATGAAACCTGACCCCACATTCCCCACTACCGCTTCCAGCCTTCCCGCTGCGAAGAAAAACCGCAAAGAGACAGCCGCATATTGCGGCCTCTCTCTTCGCACCATTGATAAACTCACCGGAAACGGCGTTCTCCCACACTTCAAAATCGGGAAGTCGATTCGCTACGACCTCCCCGAAGTCGAAGCCGCTTTGCGTGAGCGCTATCATGTAAAGCCAAAGGCACGAAAGCCCGCCAGCACAGGAACCCGCGCCCCTTCATCCGCCGCCTGAAACACCATGCAGACCATCGCCCACGAAAAAGGGCGGGGCTGTTGTGGCAACATCTATCCTGTTGAGGAACAGGGACGGAATCAGGCCAAGCATCTCCCCGCGCATTGTAATCACAAGACCCAAGCCGAAGCCATCGCGAACGAGGCGCTTAATGCTGGCGGCGCGTCCTACTCGGAAGAGAATCCGGGGCCGAATGGCGAGACGTTCAGCTTGTCGAAGCCGTTCGAGTTTCCGGCCTTCATCAACCGCAAGTATCAGGCGCGGATTGACCAATGGGAGAAGACTGGCGACGCTGGGCGCGAGCCGATCAACCTTGGATTCACGCCGCCCGTTCTGCGCGCGGCTGGCGCTGACAAGCTATCCTTGATCGTGCCTCCATCTTTGTTCAACAAGGTGGCAAGAGAGGCTCATTCGGTTTCGGTGGAGGCATTGCGGGCGCTGCCTCAATCGCTCGCCGATCCTGTGGCCGTGTTTCAATCTCGCCGCGATGGCGACAGCCTGCTTGTTCTAACTGAGTTTCGCGAGGCGGACAAAGGGCCGGTTGTGGTGGCCGTCCATCTCAACCGAAAGGCTGGTAACAATCTCGAAGTTAATCGGGTGACTTCGATGTATGGCCGTTCGGATTCTGACATCGCCGCCATGTTTTCAGAGCAACCGCTCTATGTGAACAAGCAAAAAAGCCTTGCTCAGGGACGACAGGCCGGAAAGCAATATTCCGGGAGTTGGACCCCCTCACAAGGCAAGGGTAGTATCCCCGGCCCTGCCGATGTTGTCAAGTGGTCAGAGGCGGAGCAATCCAAGGAGTCATTCAGCCTCCGTAAATTCGACTTCGCCTCACGCCTCGCGCCCGCCGCTGAAACACTGCGGAGCATGAAGCAGGGCGGCAAGGCTTTTGATTTCGCCGCCGCCTACAAGGCCGCGAGTGAAGCGGGAAATGGAGGAAGCATCCATGCACTATCCCTCTGATTCTACCGGCGCGATGCTTTCCACGCCGGACAGTGAAAAGCAGCTCATCGCCGCCTTGCTGGAAGGGCGTGCCGACTGGCTGCCCGTCCTCTGTCGCATCATTCAAAGCTGTGAGGCTTTTGTTGATCCAGACCGCCGCATTGTTTGGGAAACCATGCTGGAGATGCACAGCCGGAAGGAAGCCATCAGCATCGACACCGTGGCTGTTGTTCTGCGACGTGATAAATCCATCCCCGATGCTGATACGCGATTGCTCCTCTTGATTGAGACACACGCTATCTTGAATCTGCCAGCAGCAGAGTGGCACGCGCAGCAGATCGCCTATGCTCATGCACGCCGACTCATGGCAGATGCCGGACAGCTTGCCGAGAATGCCGACACCGGGCCAAAGGAGATGGCCGCCGTCTTGCGTGGCAAGCTGGAGACGCTGGAACGCATTGCCTATGCCACGGGGCAGGACACACCGGAACCGCTGCCGCTGGCTGCCACGCTGGCACCCGTGAAGCCATTCAATTTGGCTTGGTTGCCGTCATCCTTTCGCCCGTGGATTTCAGACATCGCAGAGCGCATGCAATGCCCGCCTGAATTTCCAGCCATCGCCGCGATGGCCGCTCTTTCAAGCGTGGCAGGAAGACGGTTCTGCATCCAGCCCAAGGCACACGATGAATCGTACACGGAGTTCCCGCACCTTTGGGCGATGCTCATTGGCAATCCCTCGCTGATGAAGTCACCCGCCATGCAGGCCGCCATGCGCCCGCTGCGAGCGATGGAAAGCGAGGCTTACAAGGCATACGAAAGCATGGAACGTGAGCACAAAGCCGCCGAGATCGCCGCCAAGATCAAACGTGGCAACTTGGAGAAGAAGGCCAAGAAGGCCGACGAGAAAGGCGACAGCTTCGACTTTGCCTCATTGATCGAAGAAGATGGGGAGTCCGCACCCTGCCGCCGCTTCATCGTCAATGATGCCAGCATTGAGGCACTTGGCGAAGTCCTACGCGACAACCTCACCGGCACACTGCTTTATCAGGATGAACTGGCGGGGTTGCTGGCCTTGCTGGAGAAGGATGGCAATCAATCCCTGCGCTCGTTCCTGCTGCAAGCATGGAGCGGGAAGGAAGGCTTCACGTTCGACCGCATTGGCCGTGGCCGCCGTCGTATTGAGGCATGCGCCATCAGCATCATGGGCAGCATCCAGCCCGGAGTCATTGCCGCGCATGTCCGAGCTGCCAATGGACACAGCGAGGGCGCGGATGGCTTCTTGCAACGCTTCTCTTTGATGGTTTGGCCGGATGTGAATCGGAACTGGCAGGACATCGACCGCCCCCTTGATCGCAAGGCCGAGGAAGAAGCCGCCGAAGTGTTCCACACCATCGAATCACTCACGACAGAGCAATTGCTCAAAGCAGGCGTGCAGCCAGGCCGGGACGGTATCCCCACGTTTCACTTTGCGCAGGATGCACAGGAGAGATTCGGAGAATGGCGCTACGCGTTTGAGCATCGGCTACGCGGTGGCAGCCTGGCCCCGGCCTTTGAGGCTCATCTGGGGAAGTATCGAAAGCTCGTCCCGGCACTCGCTGTGCTCATCCACGTTGCCGAGTGGCAGACCAGCCCCGTCACCCTCTCCGCACTCGAAAGGGCGCTGGCATGGGCGGATTGTCTGGAGAGCCATGCGGCCCGTGTCTTTGGCTCCGGCATCGTGGCGGAATGTGACGCAGCCCGGACACTGCTGCGAAAACTCCGCGACGGCTCCGCCGCGCTGCCAGCCGATTTCAGAGCACGCGACGTGAGACGGAAGGGATGGGCCGGACTCGCCCGCCCGGACGACGTAGATGCCGCGTGTGAGTTGCTGGCAGACCATCGTTGGCTAATCGCCACCCCGCAGCCAACGACCGCCCAGGGAGGCCGCCCGACTTCCATCTATCGCCTAAATCCGCTCGCGAAAAACTCAGAACTCTCACCCGGATGAACTGCCAAAACCGCCGAAACCGGGTTTTGGCAGTTTCGGCAGTGCTTCCCCAATGCTGCTAACAAAACAGAAGGCCATCTCACGCGCCCTTACCACTGCTCAGTCTGGCAGTTTCTTCGAGGGGTAGTGCAGGCCGAGCCATCGTTTCGCGATGCGTTCGGAGAAGCGGTGTCCGCGTACGCCAGCGGTTTTCGGCTCCGGGTTGAGCCACTTCTGCTGAACGTGGTAGCGGATCGTCCGCGTTGACTTGCCCGCCGCGCTGGCGAGCATTTGGGCAGTGAATAATTTCATGGGTTTGGTTCACGAAGGTAATGAGAAAACGCGGCCCGTGCTGGCACGCATCAACCCTTGTGCGCTGGCGGCGTGATCGTTGCCATTTGACGAATTGTGGTTTTACGGGAGGCTTTATGGCATGAAATGGATTCCCTTAGCACTCGCGCTTTTCACCGCCCAATTGCATGCCCACTTCATCGGGGAGCTTTTCGAGGAAACCATTTATGGAAGGCCCGGGGTTCAAACAAAGATCAAGGAGCACCCATTTGACGAGCGCTCAGGCAGACGAGTTTACACCGTGACTTTCAGCTCGAAGTTTGAAGCGAACGAAGCAACCGTTGTTGTATCTGCCAAGACGGGGAAAATTGTTAGGATCACCTCTTGGCATGACGATATTTACGATGCCCTCCACGCGGCTGCCTTTTGCATCGAAGGAGAAGTTTCGATACCAACAAAAATGACCTGGCCCGATGGGATGCCAATCAAAAATATCCCCGGCCCAAAACATCGCGGGAGGACTTTTTCGATTCATATCAGTAAACAGTTCGGCACAACAAAGTTCATGTTGGAAATGGAATGCTTGGATTATATGTCCCCATAGCGTGCCTCACAACTCCTTCCAATCCAAGCCTTCATGCCATCGCCTCTCAACACGCGAGCCAGGAGCTTTTCGTTGAGAGTGTCTTGATCTTCGGTGGAGTTTTCGCACCGTTCTTCCCCCTCATAAACCAAGCCGCTAATCACCAAGATTTAGCTATCATGCGCTCCTCAATCCTCTGCCGCGAACGTCTGGACCGCATCCAGCGCATTCTGAGCCGGAACGCCGGAGCTTTGACCGTGCGTGAGTTTGCCCGCACTTACAGCGTGTTGGAATGGGAGGTGAAACAAGCCGCCGCGCTGGGCTGGATCAAGATCGAGACACACAAGCCGCGCACGGGCCGTCCCTCCCGCATCGCCAAAATTGTTAGCGAAAACACAGCCGCGAAACTCCCGCCGTGGCGGTGCCAGATCGAGAAGCCCATCAGCATCCGGCATTGGAGATTCGCGATGCTTTCAGTCTGCACTTGCCGCAAAGGTGGGCACAGTCTTTTCTTCTACCTGCCGCCCTACACCGACGCCTATTTGCGCTCGTTTCCAGCCGCCAAGAAGCGCCGGGCAGCAGCCGCCAGCATGAGCCGTCTGCTACATCACCCCGGCGTGAAAGCCGCCCGAAAATGGTACTACGCGTGGGCCAATCGCGAGATTCCCCAAGAAGAAACCATGCCTGATACTGCCAGCGGCATCTTGCAGCGCCTCCGCGAACTCGGAAACTGGCGGGCCGGACCGCGCATCACAATTGTACAGCGATAGGCCGCCGTCTCGCCGTCCGCCCGGCTCATTTCAGCCGGACTTGCATTCCAGATTTCTTCGAGTATTTCTTTGGTGCCTCGTTTGGATGCTGCGTTGGGGTCATTAGATTGACCGGCGCGGGGGCTTATTGGCCGTCCAGCGAGGTTTTTTTCCACCTGCCGCTAGTTTGCAAAAATCAACGCACCGGCAGCACGGCCAAGCCTTCAGCCTTTGCCAGCTCCCGCTGCGATCCGTCGAAGGAAAGGAGTGTGTCACAACCCATGTCGAGAGCACTGGCAACATGGAGGATGTCCATCGCGCCGAAGCCTTTCTCCTTGTTGTGGTGCTGGCTCAAACGCCTCGCCGCAGGATAGAGCCTGCGCACCGGCACTTCCCACAGCTCGATGAAGCCCTCCAACTGCGCACGTTGCAGGGTTGCCAGCGCATGATTCATCTCACTGGCGGAGAGCTTTCGTGCCACGCGCATCACACGAATCGTGTTCTCCGCCTCGAACAAGGAAAGCCGCGAGGTAAACATCGTCACCAGATTCTTCCGCCACCAATGATCAGCCTGTGCGCTGTGCTCGTCTTCGGCAGAGAAGGAGACGAGAAAGCTGGCATCTGCGAAAGGCTTCATTTGCCCCGGCGGAGCTTGAGGAGGAAATCCACCGAACCTGTGCTTGGCCTGCCCTTCCAAAACCCGCGCACCTCATCACAGAAAGCAGCAATGCGTTTTTTCCTCTCTGCGGGAGGCAGATCGCGAAACTTCTGCGCGGCGGTTTTGCGCTTGGGGGTGGCGGTCGTTGACATGAGGGCAGCTTGCCACCGTCCTATCGAATCGCAAGGACGTGCATCAGGCGTGACTGCCGCATGCTTTTGAAACCGTTACAAACCATTACAAGCCTCCGAAGCCTTGCAGCGAATGGCCGCCAATTGGCAGCATATTGACGCCCGGCAGCTCATCCATTGCCGCTCCGTTGCCCAATTCCCGACCAGAGGACAAACTATGGCCTGAAATCTGTAATGGTTTTGTAATGGTTTTTGACCGCATTTTGGTGCATTTCAGCGCATTTACATGCTCATTTGAACAATTGACCACGCAAAGCGCTTTTCGCGCTTAAACCTTTGATCCACAAGGGATTCAGCCGTTTTTCGGCTGGTGCGCCCGCCAGGAATCGAACCTGGATATGCGGCTTCGGAGACCACCATTCTATCCGTTGAACTACGGGCGCTTGATTCGGGCCGATGCTTCGCATGGGCACTGGAGGGCGGCAAGTCGTTTTCAGGGCGATGTCGATGCGCTTAGAGTATTTTAAATAATTGTGTAGCCAATGTGGGAAGCGTGCTATGAAGCAGTATGGCCACTCTTTCCCTCGACCTGCGTGAACGTATTATCAGAGCCTATGACAAAGGCGATGTCACTCGCGATGAGATCGCTCAACGCTTTGATGTCTCCCTTGGCATGGTTAAAAAGCTCCTCCAGCAGCGCCGCACCACAGGCTGCATCAAGCCCCGGCATCATCTCGCCGGACGCAAGAAGCTCATCGTGGCCGAGCACCGCATTGCCATCCGCCAGCATTTGAAGCGCAAGCCAGACCTGACCCTGGCGGAGCTGCGCGAGCATCTGGGCCTCAACTGCACCCTGCCCGCAATCCACTATGTGCTCGTGGACATGGGGCTGACATATAAAAAAAGACGCTCCGCGCAGCCGAACAGGAGCGCGAAGACGTCCGTCGTGCGCGGCGGCGCTGGAAGCGCCGACAAGGCGGCTTAGGGAGACGCTGATTAAAGCAAAGTTCGGCAAAAGCCCGTTTTTCCAAGTGCTCCCACGCGGTTTTTTTGCCACTGTATCGAGGAGACGAGATCCATGATGCCTCGCCTTGATCTCTCATTGAAGGTTCGTGGGATGCTGCTGGGTGGTTTAAAAGTGTTTCGAGTGGGTTCGCTGGCAGCGTGTGCCTTATGCCACGCTCAGCAGGCCCTTCTTGGCGATGACCAGATTCGCCAGCACAAAAAAGCACCTCAAGCTGCGACGTGTTCTTCTTGATCCCTCGATAGCGTGCCTTGCGATGTTTGAAGAGGTTCTTCACGATGTGGAACGGATGCTCCACCAGCGCCCGTGTCCTGGCTTTGAGCTTCTCGTAGCCCAGTGTCAGATCCTTGATCCAGCTCTCCGGCAGCGCCTTGATTTTGCCTCGTCGCGCGGCCACGCGCCATTCCATGCCGCTGTGCCCGTCAATGATCTCCGGACGCTTCTCCACGCCGATGTAGCCCGCGTCGGCATGCACCACTTTTTCCTCCCCATGCAACAGCTCGTGCGTCTGGCTGATGTCCGACACATTGGCCGCCGTGCCGGTGACGCTGTGCACCAGCCCCGAGGCGGCGTCGGCTCCGATGTGCGCTTTCATCCCGAAGCACCACTGGTTGCCCTTTTTCGTCTGGTGCATCTCCGGGTCACGCTCGCCACTCTTGTTCTTTGTCGAGCTGGGCGCGGCGATGATGGTGGCGTCCACCAGCGTGCCCTCGCGCATGAGCAGCCCGTGCTCGGTGAGGTGCGCGTTGACCTCCTCAAGGATGCGCTTGGTGAGTTCGTGCGCCTCGAGCAGATGGCGAAAGTTTAACAGCGTGGTGGCATCCGGCACGCCGCTGTGGCCCAGGTTGATGCCTGCAAAGCCGCGCATCGACTGGCTGTCGTAGATGGTGTCCTCCAGCGCCTCGTCGGCCAGGCCATACCACTGCTGCAGGAAGTAAACACGCAGCATCTTCTCGATGCCGATGGGTGGCCGTCCGCGTTTGCCCTTCGGATAATGCGGGAGGATCAACTCCACCAGCCGAGCCCAGGGCACCACCCGGTTCATCTCGGCGAGGAACTTGTCACGCCGGGTGGTCTTTTTCTTCCGCGCATACTCCTCATTGGCAAAACTCAGTTGGTGTTCCATCCAAATCGTACGCTCCGCCCAAGCCCCGTTGCTCGACTTTTTGGCTCCGGTGATTAAATCAGCGTCTCCCTAAGCCTTCGGCAACTTCACCTTCCCGTGCCCCACACTGACGTGCGGGCTGTGACGCGATAAAAACCGCCACGGAAAATCCACGGCCTGGCTGATGCCCACGCGGATGTCGCTGGCGACTTCATGCGCGGACGAATCGGTCATTTTGAGACCGCAGCCAGCCGGCTTGCCACGTCCGACCATCGGCAGGCCGTGATGACTTCCACCAATCGCCAACGCCTGCGCGAGTTTTCCGGGACCGGAGCACAGTTCACGGGCTTTCTCGCGGTGACGGCGGCTTTGCATGTGTTCGAGACCTTTTGTCGGTTCCAAGGCGCGGATGAGGATCAAGCCATCGCGTTCGCCGCCCTTCACGAGCAGGTTGAAGAGCCAGTACATGCCGTAGTTGAAATAGACATAAGCCGCGCCGGGCGGCTTCGATTTCACAAACTCACGCGCACTCGGCCGCGAGGCCGTGTGGCAGGCCGGATCGCCCTCAACCGCGTAGGCCTCCGTCTCCACGATGATGCCGGAACAGCCGTGCCAAACCAGCTCCACGCCGATGAGATCGTGTGCAACGTCGAGCACGTCACGCTCGAAAAAATCAGTGCTCAGAAATCCGCCGCGCATGCTTACAACCCCGTTGGATGATCGACAAACTTCCACGGAATGCCGAACTTCGCCTCAATGTGCGCCGCCAGCGCCTTCACGCCGAAGGTCTCGGTGGCGTAGTGGCCGCCGTAGATGAGATTGATGCCGAGTTCCTCCGCGAGTGTGTAGCTCCAGTGCGGTCCTTCGCCCGTGATGAAGGTGTCGATGCCCGCCTTCGCCACTGTGGCCACCTCCGAACCTGCGCCGCCGGTCATGATGCCGATTTTGCGGCAAACCGCCGGTCCAGCCGCGCAAACATGCACTCGCGAACCCGTCGCGGCCTCCAGCCGCTTCACCAGTTCATCACGGCTGATCTCCGTCTCGATCTTCGCCCCATTTTCGGTGCCCTTGGTCTTCATGAAGGTGCCGCAAGGCTCCAAACCGAGCGACCGCGCGAGCACGGCGTCGTTGCCGAGCGTGGGATGGAAATCCAGGGGCAGGTGGCAACTGTAAACCGCCAGACCGGCATCCAGCGCCACCTTCATTTTCTGAAACACCGGCCCAGTGCATGTTTGCAGGCCCGTCCAGAACATGCCGTGATGCACGAGCAGCAAATCCGCTCCCGCCACGACCGCCTTGCGCATCACCGGCAGCGTCGCATCCACCGCCGCGACGATTTTGGTCACTTTGCCGCTGTGATTTTCGAGCTGGAGGCCGTTGAGCGCATTCGAGTAGTCCGGGATCTCCGTAATGCGCAGTTCAGTGTCGAGATAGGTGACGAGGTCGGAGAGATTCATGCTGGACAATGGAGGTGACGGTTCGGTAGCATGCGACATCATGTGCTGTTTCACCGGAAAAGTCGAGGAGGTCAAAAACACCCGCATCTTTGCGCGATTGGGCGAGCGTGGAAACCAGGCGCTTATCTACCAAATGTCGCTCAAGACGGCACAGGATGTTGCGATGGTCCTGCCGATTCCAGTAAAAGCCGGTTCTGGAGAGGATGCGGTGAAGTTTTTCGACTTCTCGAAGTATGACCGCGTATTTGAGGATCTGTGGGAGCTGTTTCCTATACCGAGAAGCCAGGGAGCAGACCCGTTTGGTGCCGCACCAGCCGCAACCGGGTATTCGCTCAAAGTCGTGTCCGTCGGCGCTTACGATGCGAGCTTCGTGCCGACCATCGCGGACTTCAGCCGACTGGATGCTCGTTTTAGGCTGCCAGAGGGCGTGTGGGCAAAGCTGCCGGGCTACGCTGATTTCGGCTTCGCCGTGTTCAAACTGAAACCGGGAAACGCGCAGGTGCATCCGATGGCGTTTTCGTTTCCATCCGCGCTGGCTGACACGGTATTTTTCCCAACGCTGCACATTCACGACGGCGAAGTGCATGCGAAGGAGGCATTTGATCACACACTGTATCTTCAAGGTCCGGCAGCAAACCTCGCACGCGGTGGCTGGCACGAGTCGCCAGCACTTGCGGTGACGAAGGTCAAATGCGGACTCACTCACGGCATGATCCGGCCCGACCTGCATGTTTACCAGCAGGTCATGCGCGGGAAATTCGACAACGGCGATGTCGTGGTGAAAGTGCGTGCCGCTTGAATCTGACACGCATGCCCGAAGTCACCCGTTTCGCCCCGAGCCCCACCGGATGGCTGCATCTGGGGCATGCGTATGCGGCGTTGTTCGCGCATGAAAAAGCGGCTGGCGGCAGGTTTTTGATTCGTCTGGAAGACATCGACGGCACACGGGCGAGGCCGGAGTATGAAGAGGCGATCTTTGAAGATCTGGCGTGGCTGGGCTTGAGCTGGGAGACGCCAGTTCGGCGGCAAAGCGACCACTGGGATGATTACCGCGCCGCTTTGGCGAAGCTGGAGGCTCTGGGCCTGCTGTATCCCTGCTTTTGCACCCGGCGGGAAATCCAAGAGGAGATCGCCCGTGCTGGAAACGCGCCGCAGGGGCCGGACGGGCCGTTGTATCCGGGCACATGCCGAAATCGGAGTACTGACGAACGCTCGGAGCGCATCGCAGCAGGCGAGGCCTATGCGCTGCGGCTGGATGTCGCCAAAGCCACACGGTTGGTCTCCAAAGAGCTGGTCTGGTCGGATCGCGGCCATGGCAGCTTCACCGCGAAGCCGGATGTCTTCGGCGATGTGGTGCTGGCGCGAAAGGACACGCCAGCGAGCTATCATCTCGCCGTGGTGGTCGATGACGCATTGCAAAGCATCACGCTGGTGACACGCGGCGAGGATTTGCTGGAGGCGACGCATCTGCACCGATTGTTGCAGGAGCTTCTCGGCCTCCCGGTGCCGGAATGGCATCACCATCGGCTCATCACCGATGAAAGCGGCAGACGACTGGCCAAGCGGGATGATGCGCGCTCGTTGCGCAGCCTGCGTGCGGCTGGCTGGACGCCGGAGCGGGTGAGAGACACGGTCCGCTAATCAGAAAAACAGCGGCGGCGGCACGATCTGCACGCCACCGGCTCCGAGCGGGTTGCCTTTGGTTTCCTCGATCTCCGAAACCACGTCGTCCTTGAAGCTGACGCTGAGCGTGCCGACCTCGACCTTCACATAGATCACGGTCTGCACGAGCTGGCCGAAGGCATCGCGCCCGGTGGTGGTCTGCGGCACTCTTTCAAAGATGCTGTACTCGAGTTTTTCTTCCTTCCCGCCGGCATTGATTTTGGTGTTCTTTCGGGTGGGCTTGCCCAGGGATGCCTGGACCTCGGCGCTGGTCATGCCAAGGGCCACCTGGCGGTTTTGGATGAGTTCCTCGACCTTCTGCGTGCGCTCCAAAAGTTTTTTGAGGTTGGCGGCTAGATTGGGATCGGCGGAGAGAACATCGGTCTGGCGCACCCAGCCCGCGACGTCGCCATGCCGCGCCCGGCCGCGCACACGATAGGCCGTGTCAGACATGGCGATCAAGGTGACGAGCGTTCCGGGGGCAAAGGAACCTAGCGCCCCCTGAAATTTGCTAGTCGGATACATGGGAGCCTCAAGCTGCACCTTGAGCACGATCGGCTTCGGCGTCATGCCCTCCACAGAAAACGTGCCTGGCTCCAGGTTCAGGGACGAACGATTTTTGGAGAGCTGGCCGCTGACGGGCACAAACGGCATCATCAGCACAGCGGCGGCGAGGAGAAGGCTTTTCATGGCGAAGGCGGCTTTAAAGGCAGGATAGCCGACTCGGACGGCCTGCGGCAATCTTTTGTTCGATGCCACGAAGCCGTTCTGCTTCACCGGGCGGCTTCCTTGACGATCAGTTCGGCGATTTTTTCGGCGGAATTTTTCACTGAGAGCTTCTGCGCGGCCTTCTTCATCTCTCCAGCCTTGCGGGGGTCGTTGAAGATGCTGCGCACGGCATCAGCGAGGGTGTCGGCGTTCAAATCGCTTTCGCGCATGAGTCTGGCGGCACCGACTTTGTCGAAGATCTCCGCGTTGCGGGTCTGGTGGTCCTCGGCCGCGTAGGGATAGGGCACCAGCAGGCTGGGAACACCGAAATAGGCCAGCTCTGACATTGAGGACGCCCCCGATCGCGCGATGGCGAGATCGGCCACGCGATAGGCGAGGTCCATGCGGTGGCAGAAGGCGGCGACGTGTTGCTTGAGCAGCGGCACCTTCGCATAAACATCGCGCACCTCCTCGTAATCGGTCGGTCCGGCGATGTGGAGCACCTGGATGCCCATTTTTTCAAACTGGTCGAGCGCCTGGCCGACGGCGCGGTTCACGCCACGGGCGCCCTGGCTGCCGCCCATGACGAGCAGGGTGCGCCTGTCCTTGTCGAGCTTGAAGAAGGCGCGCGCATCATCGTTGTTCGGCTTGCGCATGCTGCTGCGGATCGGCGTGCCGACGACGCGCACGTCGTCGTGCTTGGGAAAGTGCTGTTTGCAGGCGTCGAGACCGCACAGGACGATGTCGCTGTAGCGGGCGTTGAGGCGGTTCGCCTTGCCGGGGATCGCGTTGCTTTCGTGGATGATGGTGGTGCAGCCTTCTTTGCGGCCGGCATACAGCGGCGCAAAGGAGGTGAAGCCGCCCATGCCGAGCACGACATCGACGTTGTGGTCGCGGATGATCTTCCGACAGGCTTTCGTGCCCTGCCAGAGGCCCTTGAGGAAGCCGATCATCTTCGGCGACCACGGCTTTGGCATCGCCAGAAAGGGCATTTTTTCAAAACGCAGCTCCTTGTGGCCGGAAGCGGCCAGGGAGTCGATTTTCTTTTCGCTGATGAGCAGGGTGACGTCGTGGCCGCGTGCGGCGAGGACCTCACCCACGGCAATGCCGGGGAACAAATGCCCCCCGGTGCCGCCGCATGCGATGAGCACATGGACGGACTTCGAGTTTTTCTGTTTCACTGAGATTCAAAAGGCTAAAAATGGACTGTCCAGCAGCGCATTCCGAGGATCACGTGGAGCTGATCCAGAGAAGAACACGTTCTGGGAGGAATGTGGTCAGGATGCCCGCCACGACCTTCGCGACGATGGGACTGGACCCTCCGTAACTTACGAAAGGCAGCGGCAACTCCTTGTCAGGCAGCAAAGCAGCGGTCTCGCCCATGTTCAAGAGCGCTTCCACCCCCCGGCAAAAATCCCCTAAAATCTCGGCGGTTTTTTGTCGTCGCCACTTTGCATCCCGTCTGCTCTCATGGCGGCGGTTTTCCGAACCGACTCCCGACCATGAAACCCGACATCCAGATCATCCCGAAGCTGTGGACCACGATTCCTGAGGCAATCCGCAACCGCGTGGGACGCGAGCCCGGCCCGCAACGCGCCATGCTTGAGGAGGAGCACCTGCTCATCATCCTGCACCAGATTCCCGGCCCGGATGATGCCTCGCGGCACCCGGCTCTGTTCTGGCGACAGCCTGACGGTTCCTGGAAGTCGCAGCCGGACGCGGGTGGCGTTTTGGCGCTGCAAAACCACCTGGCAGCCTTCGCCGCGCGGCTTGATGAGCTCGACAAGGCGGAGCACGCGGCCCAGACGGCCACGGAGTATCACAAGGTGCTCGAAGCCATCGCGCCCGTGCTGCGCAGCTCACGCGGGCTGCACCGTGCGCTCCAGCAAGCGCGTGAGTTTGTGAAAGCGGACCGCGATTTGATCAATCTGCGCGACTCGGCGGCCAGCATCGAGCGCAATGCCGAACTGCTGCTCCAGGATGCCCAGTTTGGCCTGAACTTCACTGTGGCGAAGCAGGCGGAGACCCAGGCGCAAAGTGCGCAGCGCATGGCAAACACCTCGCACCGCCTCAATGTGCTCGCCGCGCTGTTTTTGCCGCTCACAGCGCTCACCGGGCTGTTCAGCATGTCTGTGCGCGCGGACATCGCGGACACGCCGGTGAACTTCTGGCTCATCGCCTGCACAGGCGTGGTCGTCGGGCTGGTGCTGAGCAGCATCGTGGTGGCACGACGGTGATTCTGCTCACGCGAGCAGCCAAGCTCTTGACCAAGTGCGCAGGGATCGTCATGCGACGACTTCATTGAGGCAGGGCAAAACGGTGCCAGCAGGAGAAGACGGGCCACGCACCTGCCACAAAACCAGTCTTGCCTCCGCCTTCTGCTCGGATACACATGCTTAACGTTCGCCAAATATGAAAACACTCTGCTTAGTCAGCATAATGCTTGTGCTCGCTGCATGCAGCTCGCCTCCTGATACTCGGCCGTCCATATTTCATGCACGTAGCGATGTGCTGTATCTACCTGATACACCAAGCGGCCATCAGAGGGCTGAAAGAATCAAGTCTGTTTATGGACTCAAACAGAAGATTGTATTTCAGTCCTTAGATTCACACCGAAAAGATCTCTTGGTTCCTATAGAGTGCATAGCGCCAGCCTATCCTAAAATGCTACGCGAGAAAGGGGTAGGAGGCACAGTTACGGTCGTTTTCATTGTTGATGAGCATGGCAAGGTCGCTGAAGAGGCCGTAGTCGAATCGGCAAACTCTTTTTTTGATGCTGCGGCATTGCGTGCAGTTAAAAAGTGGCGCTTCACTCCTGCCACATATGACGGCATTCCCATTAGATCGATTGTTGATGTCCCGATTACTTTTAGGCTGAGACCCTGATGAAGCAAAAAACGGGGTCCGTACAACTGGCTAACAAAAGATTGCCTTCATGGTTCCGGCTCATCAGCTTCCTTTGCATAGTGTTTCAACAGCTCAGGATCAAAATGGATCACCCACTCACAACTGCGGCGTCCAGCGGCGTTTGCGGCGGATCACGGGAAGCTGGTCCCAGGTCAGATGCACACCCTGGCGGTGGATGTTGATCAGGATGCCGATGGCGACCATCGCGGCGACGAGGCTGGAGCCGCCATAGCTCACGAAGGGCAGCGGGAGACCTTTGTTCGGCAGCAGCGCGGTGGTCACGCCCATGTTCAAGAGCGCTTCCATTCCGAGCAAAAATGTCAGTCCAGCCCCTAAAAGCTTGCCAAAACGGTTTGGCGCGTAGGCGGAGATGACCATGCCGGCCATGACCAGCACGGCAAAAGCGAGTACGACCGCCGCCGTGCCGCGCAGGCCCAGTTCCTCCCCGACCATGGGGAAAATGAAGTCCGTGTGCGCCTCGGGCAGGTAGGAGAGCTTCATGCGACCCTCGCCCAGGCCGCGGCCCTCGACGCCGCCAGAGCCGAAGGCCAGCTTCGACACCCACTGCTGCAAACCGAGCCCCTCCCGGTGCTTTTCGAGTTCAAACGTGACCATGATGCGCTCAAAGCGGTTCGGTAGGTATTTGACCCCCGCCCACAAACCGCCCGCGCACAGCAGCACGATGAGCGAGAGGTAGCGCAGCTTTGTCCCGGCCATGAACATGACCCCCAGACCGACCGCCGAGGCCAGCAGGGCGCTGCCCAGGTCAAACTCGCAGCCGATCAGGCCGACGATGCCCATCAAAATGAGTCCAGGCAGCACAAAGCCACGCCAGAAGGTGCGCGTGAGCGCCTCATGCGTGGCAAACCAGCCCGCCAGAGCGATGATGAGCGCGATCTTGGCAAACTCCGAGGGCTGCATGCGCAGCGACTGCCAGCCGATCCAGCGCCGCGAGCCGTTGATCTTCACGCCGATCATCGGCACATAGCAGAGCGCGAGCAGCACCGCCGCCATGATCAGGATGTGCCAGCGCCAGCGCATCCAAGCATTGTAGTCGATGAGCGCCGCAAACACGCAGGCTCCCATGGAGACGCCAAGCCAGGCAAGCTGCCGCCACAAGGTCACATAGTCCTCGCCGCCTTCGTGCGCGATCTCGAACGTGGTGCTGGCCAGCATCGTGATGCCCAGCGCGATCAAAGACACCACCGCAAAGATGAGCAGGAAGATGGAGTGTCTGGCCATGAGGTTCGCAGGTCTCGGTTCGCAGTCCTCTGTTCAACCGCGAACGGCGAACTGAGAACTGCGAAGGTGAAGTTTACTTCGCCGGGATCACCAGCTTCATCCCCTCGCGCATGGCGTTGGGGTTCTTGATGTTGTTCGCCTTCTGGATGGCGGCCACGGAGACGCCGAACTTCGTGGCGAGACGGTAGAGCGTTTCGCCGGACTGGAGCGTGTGCGAGCGCGCCGGGGTGGCTTTGGGCGTTGTTTTGGGTGGCGCGTCAGCGGTTTTCTTCGCTGGCTCGGCTTTTTTCGTCGCAGGCGGCTTGTCGGCTATCTTTTTCAGCATCTGCGACGGCGGCGGGACGGGGTTCGGTTTCATCAGCGGCTTTGGCTCGGCCTTGGCGACCTGTTTCGGCTCTTCTTTGGGCTTGGAGGTTGTCGGAGCGTTTTCTTTGAGGAGCGAGACGACACGCGGATTGGAAGGCGGGGGCAGCGGAACCACGGTTTCCACAGGTGCAGGCACGGTGGCCGAGGTGTCGGCAGCGGCGGCGAGGGATGTGGGCGCAGGCGGCGCTTCGCTCGGGGCCACGAGAGACATCGGCGTCAGCGCGGCGGCCGAAAGGCTGGCCGGAGCATCGGCAGGCTTCACGGCTTCGCTTGGCACTTTCGTGACAGGCGGCTGATCCTGCACGGGAACGGCCTTCGGCACATCATCCGTGGCCACCATCGGCTTCATGGTTTTCGGATCAATCGGGATCGCGCTCGGCACGGCTTGCTTCGGCACGCGTAGCATGGTGCCGGGGCCAATTTGCAGGCCCTTGTCGATCAGATTGAGCTTGGTGATGTCCTCCTCGGTCGTGCCGAACTTGGCGGCGATGCTTTTGAGCGAGTCGCCGGAGCGCATCTCGTAATTGTCGAACTCCTGGGTGTCCGCCGCAGCCTGGGCCTGCGCGTTGACGACCTCGGGTGCGGCCTGCGGCAGACCCGTGGGGGTGCTCATGGCACGGGCCGCCTGCGTGACGGTCTGCTGCGGTGTTTCCTCGTCCCCCATGAAATCATAAAGGATGATGCCGCTGATGAGGGCGACGTGGACAATCAGCATGATGACAAACATGCGCGCCATGCCGGAGTTTGGCTCATGCTGGTTCCATTCACCTTCCTCGGTGACGAGCGCCACGCGGTGCCGGTGGCGTTCACCATCGATCAGGTTGAGCAACAGCCTCTTGTCCTTGTTGGTCTTGGTTTTCGTCTTCATGGGACGTGCTTGGGTTGGTGGGAGTTTGTATTTCAAAATTCAATTCAATGCGTTCACGGCGTCGCGAAACGCATCGCCGCGCTGGCCGTAGCCGGTGTACATGTCAAAAGAGGAGGTGCCAGGGCTCAGGATGATCGCGTCGCCGGGCTGGGAGAGCTGCGTGGCGAGTGAAACGGCCTCCGCCATGTCCGCGCCGCGTTTGCAGGGGAGCAGATCTCCAAAAGTCTTCTCCAGCTCTTGCGCGATCTCGCCGATGAAGACCATCGCGCGCACCTGTCCCTTCAATTCGGCGCGCAGCGGCGTGTAATCGAGCTGCTTGTCTTTCCCGCCCGCGATGAGCACGATCGGACGCTCCTGCGAGCGCAGGCAGGCTTCGAGCGCATGCAGGTTCGTGGCCTTGGAGTCGTTGATGTACTCACGATCGGCGAGCGTGCGGATGAGTTCGCAGCGATGGCGCGGCACTTCGTAATCGGCCAGTGCGCGCAGCATGGCGTCGAATTCGAGACCAAAGACCTTTCCAGTCATCAGCGCGGCCAGAACGTTCTCCATGTTGTGCTTGCCGCGCACTTTGAGATTCGTGGCGCTGCCGATTTCGCGTCCGGCATGGGAGAATGTGCCGTTGGCGTAGTTGTAGTCGGCCTCGTCTCCGTAAGCAGAGAAAGTCCAGCGCCGCGCCTTGCCAGTGGAGACGGTTTCACCCGCCCGTACGATGGCGACGTCGTCTGGAGTGACGTTTTCGAAGATGCGGGCCTTCGCGGCGAAGTACGCCTCCATGCCGGGATAGCGGTCGAGATGATCCGGGGCAAAGTTAAGCCACAGGCTGGCCTTGGCGCGGAAGTGGCGGATCGTTTCGAGCTGGAAGCTGCTGATTTCGCAGGCGAGCACGTCGTAGCGCACGCCGCTGGCGACGACCTCGCTCAAGGACATGCCGTGATTGCCGCAGGGGATGGATTTTTGCCCACAGCCGTTGAACAGGGCCGCAATCAGCTCGGTGCAGGTGCTTTTGCCGTTTGTGCCGGTGATGGCGGCGATGGGCATGTCCGTCAGACCAAAGGCAAACTCCGTCTCTCCGACAAGCGGCACGCCCGCGTCGGTGAATTTCTTCGGCAGCGGCCAGTGCTCATCCAGGCCAGGACTGATGACCACGAGATCAAAGTCACCGGGTTTCACGACGAGATCACGCGCGGGCAGCCCGAGCACGCATTTGAAGTCCTCGACCTGCCTGGCCTTGTCACCCTCGTCAAAAATCGTCACCTCCGCG
>Ga0209573_1001750_pt1 | contig 31194 bp, 29 predicted proteins | sample TNRBio252014_DNA_FD_185870 | JGI IMG/M metagenome (GOLD analysis project Ga0209573, IMG submission 185870) | Wastewater treatment Type I Accumulibacter community from EBPR Bioreactor in Madison, WI, USA - TNR Reactor_6/25/2014_ DNA (SPAdes)... | ecosystem: Engineered > Bioreactor > EBPR >...
GTGGGCGCACCTGTATCTGTGGCAGGCGCTGATCATGCTGGATGGCCTGATCGTCTACCTGCTGTGGGTGCGGATGCTGCCGGCGCCGGCGAGTGGAAACCAGCCCGCGCCGGCCGGGGGTACATCGCCATGACGCCGCGCCGCCCAATTGATCGTTTCCTTCTTCGCACACTGCTGTGGCTGGCGCCGATGTTCGTGCTCTGGTACGTCCTGGCGCCGTTGCTGTTGAAGCCGGTCGCGGGCTGGACCCACTTCGCCCTCAGCCACGGGTTCCCGCACGCCATCGCCGCCGTCGAACCGCAGGGCGCGGCGGTCGATATCGTCACGCGGTTCGCCATCGCCGCGCCGGCGGACGGTTCGGCGCCGGCCGGCGCGCAGGGACAACTGGTGTTTGCGATCAACGCGCTGAAGTACGCCTATGGCTTGCCGTTGCTGCTGGCGCTGACCCTGGCGGCGCCGACCCCGGTGGGCGAAAAACTTTACCGTGGGGCCATGGGGGGGTTGCTACTCATTCCAGTGCCGGTCTGGGGCCTCGCCTGCGAGGCGCTCAAGGTGCTGGTGTTTGACATGGACCCCGCCATCGCCGCGCAAATGGGGACTATGCCGCTGACGCGGGAATTATTGGTGCTGGCTTATCAACTGGGTTATCTGATCCTGCCGGCAGTGGCGCCGATTCTGATCTGGGCGGCGTTCCACCGGGATTTTCTGGGCGAGCTGTTGCCGCAGGTTCGACGGGCGCGCTCGGCGCCGCCAAAACCGGAGTGACTTGGCCGCACCTTGCCAGAAGCGACGAGGCTCCGCCTTGGCAAAAAAATCTCGTTGATCGGCCATGGAATATCGATACGACGGACGTGGCCGATCATGGCATGGCTTTACGCGGCCCCCGCCATCAACCGCGCCATCTTCTCTGCATCCGGCGCCAGCGCCACCCCGCGCTCCGTCACCAGCGCATCTACCAGCGCCGCCGGGGTCACGTCGAAAGATGGATTCCACACCTCGGTTCCGGCAGCGGCGACCGGCTGGCCACCGAAAGTCAGCAACTCCTCGGCGGCGCGCTGCTCGATGGGAATCTCCGCGCCGCTGGCGATGCGCATATCCACCGTGGAGGTGGGCGCCACCACCATGAGCCGTACCCCGTGATAGCGCGCGGCCACCGCCAGACCGTAGGTGCCGATCTTGTTGGCGACATCGCCGTTGGCCGCGATCCGGTCCGCCCCGACGATGACCCAACGCACCCTGCCGCGCTGCATCAGCGCCGCCGCCGCGCCATCCGCCAGCAGCGTCACCGGAATGCCGTCCTGCGCCAGTTCCCAGGCGGTCAGCCGCGCTCCCTGCAACCAGGGTCGAGTTTCGTCGGCGTAAACCCGCTCGATCAGCCCCTGCTCATAACCCCGTCGGATCACCCCCAGCGCGGTGCCGTAGCCGCCAGTCGCCAGCGCGCCGGCATTGCAATGCGTCAGCACCGCCCCGCGCGCGCCCAACAGCGCCGCGCCCAGTTCGCCCATCCGACGGTTCGCAGCGATATCCTCGGCGTGAATGGCTCGCGCTTCGGCCAGCAACCGTTCCACCGGATCGCCATCCGTTTCCGCGATGACCCCCTCCATCCGCCGCAACGCCCAAACCAAGTTGACCGCGGTCGGGCGGGCGGCGACCAGCCGGGCGAGGTCCGCCGCGATTCGCTCGCGCCAGCGATGCGGATGCTCGACGTGGCGCGCGCGCGCCGCCAACACGACTCCATAGGCGGCGGCGATGCCGATGGCCGGCGCGCCCCGCACCACCATGTCCCGAATGGCCTCGGCGACTTCCGCCGCAACCGTCAGCCGCCGATAAATGATCGCGCCCGGCAACCGGCGCTGATCCAGCAGTTCCAGGGCGTCCTCGCGCCAGACGACGGCGCGCGCGCGATCATGGAGAGGGGTCATGGCGATCGGATCCAGTGGGCAATTTGGCGGTCATCCGGCGCAACCCAAGGCGGTTGCGCTCTTGCAACAAGCGGAATTTACGCGGGATTATCACAAAAAATTGCTTGCCAAAATGCCAAGATAACGCGCAAAATGCGGGCATTTATTGCTGGCACAACATTTTTTGCAATTCTGACACAACGTTGTATCATTACATCATGACCGGCCGGTTCGCCGTTCCGGTATGCTGATCAAGTGGAGGATCGCGGTTTAACCGACCCCGGTCCCCGCGATTCGAAGTCTGGACGTACCGTGCACAGAATTTTCTTAGTGCCTGTTTGGGAGAGTATACCGATGAAAGTAAAACTGCATAAGCTCAGCCTGGGTCTGGCTGCTTCGATGGTGCTGTTCGCCGCCCTGCCCGCGCACGCGGCCAACAAGTACGGCTGCATCTACGCCGTGGATCCCTGGGACAAGATCGTCAAGGATCCTTATGGCCGCTGCATCCGCACGCCCTACTGGACTGCGGAGAAGGATGTGGCTGAGTGCGGCGGCGGCGCGCCGGTCGAACCCGCCCAGCCGACCTGCGAAAAGGTCACCCTGGGCACCGACGCCTTGTTCGACTTCGACAAGTCGAACCTGAAGCCGGCGGGTCGCGCCAGACTCGGCCAATTGGCGTCCGACATCAACCGGGCCGAGCGCCTTTCCACGGTTAAGGTCGTTGGCCACACCGACAGCAAGGGCACCGACGCCTACAACATGCGGCTGGGCCAGCGCCGCGCCGACACTGTGGCCAGCTATCTGGTTTCCCAGAACGTGCCCGGCGCCAAGATCCGCGCCAGCAGCATGGGCGAGTCCCAGCCGGTCGCGCCCAACACCCTGCCCAATGGCAGGGACAATCCGGAAGGCCGTGCTTTGAACCGTCGGGTGGAAGTCACCACCATCACGGATATGTGCCGCGAGTAATTCGCGGGCAGTTTTGTCCTGTTGGATCCGCGCCCCGGTTCGCCGGGGCGTTTTTTTGCGCTCCGAATATCCGCCGTTATAATCCGCGCGCCCCGTTCGGAGAATCCCCGCCATGCCGCAACCCATCGCCACCCTGCTTAACGCCCGCTGGATCGTACCGGTCGAACCGGAAGGGCAAGTTCTGGAGCATTATGCCCTGGCGATTGAGGAGGGCCGTATCCTCGCGCTTCTGCCCCAAGCGGAAGCGGCGGTTCGCTACCACGCGGCCACCTGCCTCAACTTCGACCGCCACGTTCTGCTGCCCGGCCTGATCAACGCCCATACCCACGCCAGCATGACCCTGTTGCGGGGCTTTGCCGACGATTTGCCGCTGATGCGTTGGCTGCAAGAGCATATCTGGCCAGCGGAAACCCGCTGGGTTGATCCTGACTTCGTCCGCGACGGCAGCCGGCTGGCTATGGCGGAGATGCTGCGCGGCGGCGTGACCTGTTTCAACGACATGTATTTTTTCCCGGAAGTGACCGCCGCCGTGGCGCGGGACTGCGGGATGCGCGCCTGCGTGGGCCTGATCGCCGTCGATTTTCCCACCGCCTACGCCCGCAATCTGGACGAGTATTTGGACAAAGGGCTGGCGCTGCACGCAGCGTTGCAGGCTGAACCCCGCCTGCATACCGCCTTTGCCCCCCATGCGGCGTACACGGTCTCGGCTCCGGCGCTGGAACGAATTGGCCGGCTGGCGGCGGACCTGGCGATTCCGGTCCACATTCACCTCCACGAAACTGCCGCTGAAGTCGCTGATTTCCAGGCCCAACACGGCTGTCGCCCTTTGGCGCGGCTGGCGCAACTGGGGCTGTTGTCGCCACGCCTGCTGGCGGTCCACATGACCCAGCTTGAACCAGCCGAAATGGACCGGCTGGCGCAAGCCGGCGCTCACGTCGCCCACTGCCCGGAATCCAATCTCAAGCTGGCCAACGGCTTCTGCCCGACGGCCCGGCTCGACGCCGCCGGGGTCAATGTCGCCATCGGCACCGATGGCGCGGCCAGCAATAATGATCTCGATCTGTTCGGCGAACTGCGCGCCGCCGCCCTGCTCGGCAAGGCCGTGGCTGGCGATCCCGCCGTGCTGCCCGCCGCGCGAGTGCTGCGCATGGCCACGCTGAACGGCGCGCGGGCGCTGGGGCTGGGCGATGAGATCGGCTCGCTCAAACCCGGCAAGGCTGCCGACCTGATCGCCGTGGATCTCGGCCAGCCGGAAACCGAACCGGTCTACCATCCCATCTCGCAACTGGTCTACGCCGTTGGCCGCCATCAGGTCACCGATGTTTGGGTCGCCGGCCAGCGGTTGCTGGCCGACCGGCGCCTGACCACGCTGGACCTGGATGAGATTCTCCAGCGGGCGCGCGGCTGGCGAGACAAAATTCAGGCGGGCCACCGGGCGTAAATCGCGCCGCCCGCCAGTCAAAGCCGCCAGCAAACCCTTCCATAACTCCCTCGTTTTAAGGTACTCCAGGCCATGACGACCGCCCATCTCAATGTGGATGAACAGGAACTCGCCAAATTCGAGGCGCTCGCCAGCCGCTGGTGGGACCCGGACAGCGAGTTCAAGCCCCTGCACGACATCAATCCCCTGCGGCTGGATTACATCGCCGAACGGGTCGGCGACTTGGCTGGCAAGCAGGTGCTCGATGTCGGCTGCGGCGGTGGCATCCTGGCCGAGAGTGTGGCCCTGCGCGGCGCTCGGGTGCTGGGCATTGACATGGGCGAAGCGCCGCTGGCGGTAGCCCAGTTGCACCAACTGGAATCCGGCGCGAAACTGGATTACCGGCGCACCACCGCCGAACAACTGGCGGAAAGCGAAGCCGCCCGCTTCGACGTGGTGACTTGCATGGAACTGCTGGAACACGTTCCCGATCCGGCCTCGACGATCCAGGCCTGCGCCCGGCTGGTCAAACCCGGCGGCCATCTGTTCTTCTCCACCATCAACCGCAACCCGAAGTCGTATTTATTCGCCATCATCGGTGCGGAATACGTGCTGCGGCTGCTGCCCAGGGGCACCCACGACTACCGCAAGTTTATCCGCCCTTCGGAGCTGGACGGCTGGATTCGCGCCGCCGGGCTGACGCTCCGCCAGATCACCGGCTTGCATTACAACCCGCTGACCGGGCGCTACTGGCTGGGGCCGGGCGTCAGGGTCAATTACATGGTTCATTGCCAATCGGATGAGACGGCATGAACCCGCCGCCGCGCGCCTGCGTGCTGTTCGACCTGGACGGCACCCTGCTGGACACCGCCCCCGATCTGGCGGCGGCCCTGAACCGGCTGCGGCGTGAGCGCGGCGACCCTGAACTGCCGCCCGCCGCCATCCGGTCCACCGTGTCTCACGGTTCGCCGGGGATGCTGAAGCTGGGTTTTGGACTGGAACCCGACGACGCGCGCTACGCCGAGCTGAATCAGCGGTTTCTGGAACTGTATCGCGCGGCGATCGCGGTTCATACCACGTTGTTTCCTGGCATGGCCGAGGTGCTGGCCCATCTGGAAACCGCTGGCATCCCCTGGGGCGTGGTCACCAACAAGCCGGGCTGGCTGACCGAACCGCTGCTGAAGGCGCTGGATTTGTGGCCACGGGCGGCCTGCGTGGTCAGCGGCGATACCCTGGACAAGCGCAAGCCGGACCCGGAACCGCTGTGGCATGCCTGCGAACTGGCGGGCGTCGCGCCCGATCGCGCGCTGTATGTCGGCGACGCCGAGCGCGACATGCAAGCGGGCAACCGGGCCGGGATGATCACCCTCGTGGCCGGGTTCGGCTACCTGGGCGCCGGGGACCGGCCGGAGGACTGGGGCGCCGATGGTTTGCTGGAACAACCAAGCGATTTGCTCGGCTGGCTCGGCTAGGGCGCGACGACAGCGCTGACCGTCAGCGAGATGCCGCCCGGCGCCAGCCACCACCAGAGCCCGCCGACCGCTAACACGCCCAGCACGGCCGCCAGCAACGACGCGCGCATCCCGAACCGACGCCACCACGGCGCGGCGGGCCGACTCGCCGCCGACCGCGCCCACAGCACCGTCACGTTGTCCTGGCGGAGGTTGCAATGCTCCGCCACCGCCGCCAATAGCCGCGAGCAAGGATGGTCCTCGGTGCGGGTGCGACCCAGCACCGCGGCGATTTCCTTCTCGTTCAGCGTCAACAGGCCATCGCTGGCCAGCAGGATCTGGTCGCCGGGCTCGAGGGGATAGGCTTGGCGCGGCAAATCCACCAGATCCAGTTCCGCGCCGGTAACCGCGCTGATCAGCGCGTTGCGGTCGGGATGGCGGGCGGCCTCGGCGGCGCTGATTTCCCCGTTGTTGACTTGATAGGCCAGGACGCTGCGATAGGCATGATCCTGATTCAGCCGGCGCAATCGCCCCTGCCGGCACAGCCACAACGGCGAGTCGCCCACGCTGATCCAGTACAGGCCCTCTTCCGCCAGCACCACCGCCAGCAGGGTGCAGCCCATGCCATGCAGTCCCTGTGGGTCGCTGGCTACATCCCGCGCCATCCGCTCGTTGACGCGCGCCAGGGTTTGTTCGAGGCGTTCGGGGATGGCGGCGGCCGACGCCGCGTCATAAAGCTCCACGAAGCCGCGCACCGCCAGGGCGCTGGCTCGGGCTCCGCCCTGTTCGCCGCCCATGCCGTCGGCCAGCACCAGCAACAGGTCGCCCGCTTCCAGTTCCGGCGGCAGTTCGAAGACTCCATAGTCATCCTCCTGCCGGGAACGGCTACCTTGCGCCGCGCCTTCGTCGTGCATCCACGCCGCCATATTACCCATCCTTCTCGGCGTCAGTCGCCATCGCGCCAGTCGAAACCCGGCCCGCACAGCGGCACGAAGCGCACCTGAGTTTGGCCAAACCGCACCGTCTCGCCGCCCGCCAGTTCCACCGATTCCCGAACGGGCTGACCGTTCAGCCACGTTTCCGAGGCGATTGACTGCGCCAGATAAAAACGGCGCGACCGCGCGGTATAAATGATCGCCGCGTGATTGTCGGCCGCGATGGCCGCATCGCCAAAATTCAGGCGAACCCGGGCGTTCGGCCCACTACCGATGTCGTTAACGCCATAGCTGAGCTGCAGCACTTGGCCGCGCCCTGGACCCGCGATAATCGCCAGCCAGCCGACGACCGGGCCGGCCATCACACTAAGAGGTTCGGTGACCGAGGAGGCGACTATCCGACCAGGGGCCGGCGTGGGCGCGGGCGGCGAAGGCGCGAGCGCGGGCGGCGCAGGTACGCCCGGTGAAGGCGCGGTCGACGCGGCGGCGGGTCGCGTCTTTTCCGCCGGCTCGGAACGGACGATGCGGCGGGTGGGTTCGACCGGCGATTCGGGGGTGGCTGGACCCTTTTTAAAGAAGCCGCGATAAAGAGGCATGGATCTGATTTCTCCTGACAACAGTCGCAGATGATACCTTCGGCGCATTCACCCATCGATTCGAAAGTGCAGGCGTACCTCGCCCAGTTCCACCACATCGCCATGGTTCAGCACCTGATTTTGAATCGGCCGCCCATTCACCCGAGTGCCGTTGGTGGAGCCAAGATCGCAAATTTGAAACGTGCCATCGGGCAGGTGATATATCTCGGCGTGATGGCTGGAAACCGAATTGTTGTTAAAAGACAGGTCGTTGTCCGGCATCCGACCCAACCGGCACAACGGCGAGCGCAGCCGAAGATCACCCTTGCCTGGCATGTCGGTACGAATAAACCGCGCCCGCACCACCGTGTTTTCCGGTGGGTTGGCTCGCCGGCGCGAAAATGGCCAGAATGTCAATTTCATTTCTGATTGAACCCCGTCGAAGTAGGCGATTCCCAGGGATTGCTGGAGCGCGCCGCCGGAGCGCGCCGAACCGGCGCCGCCGGCGCTGCGAGGGTCGGCGTGGGCTGGGTCCGGTCGCGACGCCCCTTTTGTCGGGCGGTCCTCGACCGAGCCGGCTCGCCCGCGCGCGCGGGCGCCTTTCTGCCCGCGTCCGGTTTGGTCGCCGTCCGTTCGGTCGTCGCGCCTGGCTGGGGGGGCCTGCCCTCCCTGGGCGCTAGCGCCGGCGCGGGAGGAGAAAGCGCCGTGGTCCCCGTCGTGACTGGTTCCGGCGCCTTTTCGGGCGGGGGTTCTTCCTGCGATTGAACCGGTTGCACGATAGTCGGTTCTTCCTGAAATTGAACCGGTTGTACGACTTGGCCTTCGTGTTCCAGCAGTGGCGCGGGCGGTTCGCCTCCGGGCGCCAATGTCCTGGATTCCGCCGTGGGCGCGGATTCCCGCGTGGTGGTCTCCACAATGGGTGGCGGCGCGCTGGCGGATGGCGTGGCCGACTCCACGGGCGAGACTCCAACGGCGGGTCCAGCCTCCGCGGGCAAGGTGGGCAGCGGCGCGACGGCGGATTCGGGCGCTTCGGGCGCTGGCGTCGGTGGCGGATGACCGGCGAGGGGTCGGGTTGGTTGTCCGCGCGAATCCAGGCTAGGAGGGGATGGCAGTTCTGGCGCTGGCGCGGACGGCCAGAGCCATGCCACCATCAGAGCCACCACCACCGTCACCACCACCACGCCACCGGCCAGAATCGCCACCGGCGCGCGGCGGAGAGGCCGGTTAACGCCCGCCGCCGGCGCGGGCGGCACTTCCTGCCGTTCGGCGGGCCAAGGGTTCTCGACGGCGGGTGAAGCCGTTTCGGCCCACCCTCCCCCCGTATCCAGTTTCACCAGCGGTGACGTCGCCAGCGGATGCCGGGTCACGGGCCGCGCGGCCGGTTCCTGAACGAGCTTGCCGGGTTTGATCGCCGGCGCCATGATCACGGTTTCGTCGCTGTCCTCGTCCCGTGAACCAGCGAGCGCGGCCTGCATCTCGGCCACGTCGCGAAATCGCATTTCCGGCCGCACCGCCAGCACCCGGTCGATAGCCCGCAACAGATTGCTGCTGTACCGACCGGCGCCCGCCTCGACCGCCGACACCAGATGGTCGTCCAGCAACCGATCGGCGGCTTCCGCCGGGGTATGGCCGATCGCGCAGCGATAGAGCACGGCGCCGAGGGCGTAGAGATCGGTCCAGGTGCCATAGCGGTCGTTGCGCGTGGTGTACTGCTCCGGCGGTGAATACCCCGGCGTCACCAGGCTGGTCACGTTTTGGCTGTGGCGGCTGATCGCCGCCCGGGCCGCGCCAAAATCGATCAGCATGACCCGGTGATCGCGAGCGCGAACGTACAGGTTGGCCGGCTTGATGTCGCGATGCAGATAGCCCTGCTCATGCACCGCCTGCAAAGCCGGCAGCACGTCTTCCAGCAGACCGCGCACCTGATCCTCGCCGAGCGTTCCGCTCTCATCCAGAATCGTGCTCAGGGGTTCGCCTTCCTCGTACTCCATGACGATGTAGGCGGTGCCGTTGGCGCGAAAGTAGCGCTTCACCCGCACCACGTAGGGATGCTGGATTCGGGCCAGCACCCGCGCTTCGTCGAGAAAGCGCTCCAGCCCCCATTCGTAATCCGAGGTCTGCGCGCCGCTGGCGCTGGATAGTCCCTGGGTATTGGCGTAGACCATCACCCCGTCGGCGTCGCGGAACGACCATTCGACCGGAAAGTACTCCTTGATGGCGACCCAGGCGTCGAGGTGCGTATCCAGGGCCTTGTAGGTCACCCCGAACCCGCCGGCCCCCAGGATGGCGTCGATGCGATACTCGTCCAGATGGTAGCCCGATGGCAAGGCATTGGTCCGGCGAGCGCCACTTTTGGAAGGCGTGGGCGGCTGGGTAATATTCGTGTTCATGACGGCGAACCGGGGGTGGCGTGAAACGGGCCGCTAGAAATCCGCGCTGCGGGGCGTGCGCGGGAACGGGATCACATCCCGGACGTTGGCCATGCCGGTCACGTAGCTGACCGTGCGCTCAAACCCCAGCCCGAACCCGGCATGGGGCACGCTGCCGTAACGACGCAGATCCCGATACCAATTATAAGCCGTTTTGTTCATGCCCAGCGCATCCAGGCGCGCGTCCAGCACATCCAGCCGTTCCTCGCGCTGGCTGCCGCCGACGATCTCGCCGATGCCCGGCGCCAGCACGTCCATCGCCGCCACCGTGCGGCCGTCGTCGTTCAGCCGCATGTAGAAGCTCTTGATCGCTTTCGGATAGTTCATCAGCACCAGCGGCCGACCCACATAGTCCTCGGCCAGATAGCGCTCGTGCTCGGACTGCAGGTCCATGCCCCACTCCACCGGAAATTCGAACGACCGGTCGGTTCGTTGCAGAATCCGGATCGCCTCGTCGTAATCCATCCGTTCGAACGGCGATCGCACCACCTGTTCCAGCCGCCGAACGCAGGTTCGATCGATGCGCTGGACGAAGAAGGCCATGTCGTCGGCGCGTTCCTCCAGCACCGCCTGGAAGATGAACTTCAGCAACGCCTCGGCCAGATCGGCGTTGGCGTGAAGGTCGGCGAAGGCGGTTTCCGGTTCGACCATCCAGAACTCGGCCAGATGGCGGCTGGTGTTGGAATTTTCGGCGCGAAACGTCGGGCCAAACGTATAGACCTTCGACAACGCCAGACAGTACGCTTCGACGTTGAGTTGGCCGGAGACCGTCAGAAAAGTCTCGCGGCCGAAGAAGTCCTGGCTGAAATCGATGCCGCCATCGGCGCCGCGCGGCGGGTTGACCAAGTCCAGGGTGCTGACCCGGAATAGCGCGCCGGCGCCCTCGCAATCGCTGGCGGTGATGATCGGGGTGTGAATCCAGAAATAGCCCCGGTCGTGGAAAAAGTGCTGGATGGCCTGGGCCAGGCAATGCCGCACCCGCGCCACCGCGCCAATGCTGTTGGTGCGCGGGCGCAGATGCGCCACCGACCGCAAATACTCGAAGCTGTGCGGCTTGGGCGCGACAGGATAGGTTTCCGGATCCTCGACCCCACCCACCACCTCGATCCGCTCGGCCCGCAGTTCCACGCTCTGGCCCTTGCCGGCGGAGGGAACCAGTTCACCGATGACGCGGATCGCGCAACCGGCGGTCAAATGCGTCACCTCGCTGGCGTAATTCGGCAGTTCGACGGGCGCGATCACCTGCAAGGGTTCGAAGCACGAGCCGTCGTGGACCGCGACGAAGGACAGGCCAGCCTTGGAATCGCGGCGGGTGCGCACCCAACCCTGCACCGTGATCCGGCTACCTGGCGGGATGCGGCCGCCCAACACGGCGGCGATGGGGTACGCGGACATCGAACGGTCTGTTCCCGGTGACTTAAAGTGGCTCGCCGTATTTAAGCAAGTAGTGTGCCTTGGCCTGACCGATCCAGTCTTCGCGGCGGATGCGGCCCACGAACTTGATGACGGTTTCGATCCGTTGAATATCGGCGTCGCTCAGCGTGGCCAGCTCCCGAAAACTGGCCACGCCGCAAGCATTCAGCTTCTTTTCCAAGGCTGGACCGATGCCGTTGATCAGCTTGAGGTCGTCGGGCGATTCCGGGACAACGGCGGCGGGTTGGGCAACGGGCCCTTCGACAACCGGCGCTTCGACAACCGGCGTCGGTTCGGGGGCGGACGGCGGCGCGGACGCGATCGGGGGCGGCTCCACCGTGACCGGCGATTCCACCACAACGGGCGGCTCCGGCGCCACGGTTTCCGTCGTGTCCGCCGCCGCCAGCGGTTCGATGGGAGTTGGCGGAGCAAACCCACCGCGACGCAGAACCGCGAAGTAATCGTTCCACCACTGGTTCTGGGTTTGAATCCAGCGCTGCAACACCTCTTCCATCTGTCGCACCCAGGACGCCATCATCTCGGGCGCACCCTTCTCCCGGGCGACGCGCCGCACCCACTCCTCTACCCAGGCGGCTTCCTGCTCCAGCGACCGCTGGACCGCCGCTTCCCAGCTCGCCAGGTTCTTCAAATAGGTTTCCCGCCAAGCCTCGACGCCCGTGGGCGGTTGCAACGGTACGGCCGAACAGAGACTTTCCCATAGCCGCTTCTGGGCGTCGGTCCAAGTCTTGAGAATATCTTCATGGATCCATGGCTTCACGGTCGCTACCCTCCACCCCTTTGAAATCGTTTAGCCGCCGGCTTCGAGACCTTGCCCGAACTACGGACAGCGCCAAAAACACAACCAATCTTAGGACCGAGCGTCGGTTAAAGCCAATCCGGTTCTCAAACCGTTCCCAACGCCCTTGCGCTCATCGCACCCCGCGCCGGGCGGGCAACCCGCAAACCAGCGCGATGCCCGGTCCGGCGGATTGCTATAATTCTTGCCCCTGCCGCCGCGCGCGGTGGGTTCTCTCCACCAGCAACCTTCTGGATACATTCATCATGGCGTTTTGGCAACGTCTGCGGGAAGACATTTACTCGGTATTCGACCGCGATCCAGCAGCGCGCAATGTCTTCGAGGTTCTCACCGCCTATCCTGGCATCCACGCCGTGCTGTTCCATCGGCTCAATCATGCCCTGTGGAACCTGGGTCTGAAGTGGTTGGCGCGCTTCCTGTCGGCCATCGCCCGCTGGCTGACTGGGATCGAGATTCATCCGGGCGCCAGGATCGGCCGGCGCTTTTTCATCGATCACGGCATGGGCGTGGTCATCGGCGAAACCGCCGAGATCGGCGACGACTGCACCCTCTATCAGGGCGTCACCCTGGGCGGCACCAGTTGGAGCAAGGGCAAGCGCCACCCCACCCTGGGCAACAACGTGGTGATCGGTGCCGGCGCGAAGGTGCTGGGGCCGTTCAAGGTCGGCGATCATGCCCGCATCGGCTCCAACTCGGTGGTGATCAAGGAAGTGCCCGCCCGCGCCACGGTGGTCGGCGTGCCGGGCCGGGTTGTCGAGGCCGGCGGCACAACCGACGACGTGCGCCGCGAGATCGCCCGCAAGCTCGGTTTCGACGCCTACGGCGCTACTCCCGACCTGCCCGATCCCGAGGCCCACGCCATCAACCAGATGCTCGATCACATCCACGCCCTGGACCGCACCGTCCGTCAGCTTTGCCAGACGCTGCGCGCCGCTGGCATCGAGCCGGGCGAACCATGCCTGCCCGAGCTGAACGGCTGCGCGCTGCATTCGGCCACCAGCCAGGAAGGCTGGTCCGTGTCCGGCGCTCCGGACGCGGCCGAGGCTGGCCGGAACGCCGGCGCTTCGATGTAGCTCCGACCATGCAAGCCCTGAGCGCGGTGGCGCGCGCCCATTTCGACCACTCGCGCCACGTCGGCGCGCTGGATGCGGATGCCCCCGACGTGGCGACGGCCCGGGTGGGCGAACCGGTCAGCGGCGCCATCCTGCAACTGCACCTGCGGATCGATGCGGCCGGCTCGATCACCGCCGCCCGGTTCAAAGCCTACGGTTGCGGCTGGCTCATCGCCTGCGGCTCGCTACTGGCCGAATGGCTCCAGGGTCGAACACTGGCGCAAGCCGCGCGCTTCCGGCATCACGAACTGGTCGAAACACTCGGCTTACCGCCGGAGAAGCTGTATTGCGCCGTGCTGGCCGAAACCGCGCTCAAGATGGCGCTGCGCGCTTGCGCCGCGCAACCAACTCCGCCCGCCGCTATCCAATCCGATCATCCCTAAACGCTTTACAGGAGAAACCGCTATGACGATCACCCTCACCGAAACCGCCGCCGCCCGCGCCCGCGCCTTTCTGGCCCAAAAAAGCCAAGCGCACGGCCTGCGGCTGGGCGTGCGCAACACCGGCTGTTCCGGCTACATGTACACCGTTGGGCTGGCCGACACGATCGCTCCCGACGACGAGGTGTTCGAATCGCAGGGCGTCAAGGTCGTGGTCAGCGCCAAAAACCTGCCCCACCTGGACGGCATGGAAGTGGACTACGCCAAACAGGGACTTAACGAAGGCTTCCGCTTCCGCAACCCCAACGCCAAGGAACTGTGCGGCTGCGGGGAAAGCTTCAGCGTTTGAATGAAGGGAAAAGCGGCGGGCGATAAAGTCGGGCGGCCCAATCAACCCTCAGGCCAGGGCGGCAAGTCGCGGATACGGTAAAGTTGAGATAGCCGGGCTGCTGGCGGCGACCGGGCGACCCATGAAAGTTCGCATAAAACAGTCCGGTTCCTTGATCCCCAAAACCAAGCGAATCAAGGTGCATAGAGTTTCCCATCGGAGAAGGGTCGCATGCCCCGGATGTGTTTAGCCCTTCTCTATTCCGCCATGCTGGCCGGCTGCGCCACGCTGGAAAGCGGTTTTGGCGTGACGGCCACGACCGCCGCGCGCCCGCGGATCGAGGACGCCGGTCCGACGGCCACGCCGCCGGCTCCCCCGCTGACGTTCGCCACCGCCAAGCCGCCCAATTCAGCGTTTGTCGAGGAACGCGCCCGGCAGGCCTATGAAACGGGGCGCTGGGACGTGGCGGAGGGTTATTATTTGCAATGGACCCGGCTGCAACCGAACGACGCCGGACCCTGGTTTCAACTCGGCAATCTGTACGCCGAGCAGGGGCGGCTGGATGCGGCGGAACGCGCTTACCGGGAGGCGCTGCGCCGCCGCGACGAGGCCCGAACCCTGCACAATCTCGGCCTAGTGCAAGTCAGACTGGGCGTCGGCGCTCTGCGCGAGGCGCAACAACGCTTGCCTCCGGACGATCCAGCCCGCCGGGAAACCCGCGAGTTTTTGCAAACGCTACTGGAAGCGGCGCAATGACCGATGGCGGACAGCCCAGCGCCGCAAGTTCGATCGACGGGAGAACATGACATGACGTATCAACATATTCTGTTCGCGGCTGATTTTTCCGATGACGCGCTGCGGGTGGGAGAACGCGCCCGGGAGATCGCCCGGCGCTGCGGGGCGCGCTTGAGCCTCATTCACGTGGTCGAGGACATCAACATCAGCCTGGGCGGCGGCTACGAATTGCTGCCGGTCCTGCCGGAACTGCCCGACGAAGCCTTGCTGCGGGAGGCGCGGGAGCTGCTCGGGGAATTGGCGCAGCGACTGGGCGCGGAGGATGCCGAGAAGTGGGTGGTCAATGCGCCATCCACCAAGGAAGGCATTCTCGGCGCGGCCCGGGATCACGGCGCGGATCTGATCGTGGTCGGCAGCCACGGCCGCCACGGGTTGGCGTTGCTCTTGGGTTCGACCGCCAACGCCGTGTTGCACGGCGCGCCCTGCGACGTGCTGGCGGTGCGAATTTAGGAAGGTTTGAGTTTGACAGGCTCCGGACTGGGCTCGACATCCACCGCCACCTTGAGCGAGTGGGAGCCACCGCCGGTCATTACCCCTCGCAACGGGGCGACATCGCCGTAGTCCCGACCCCAAGCCAGGGTGACGTGTTTTTCCTTGGGCATGCAATTGTTGGTCGGGTCGAATTCGGCCCAGCCGGCGCCGGGCACGTAGACCGCCAGCCAGGCGTGCGAGGCGTCGGCGCCGACCAACCGCGGCTGGCCCGGCGGCGGCAGAGTTTCCAGGTAGCCGCTGACGTAGCGGGCCGCCAGCCCCAACGCCCGCAGGCAGGCGATGGCCAGATGGGCGAAGTCCTGACACACACCGCGCCGCTCGCGCAATACCTCATCGAGCGGGGTGGCCACCGTGGTGAAGTGTGGGTCGTATTTGAATTCCCGGTAAATCCGCTGGTTCAAGTCCGCCACGGCTTCCAGCAGCGGCCGCCCCGGCGGAAAGCTGGGTTCGGCGTAGTCCCGGAACGTCGGCCGAACCACCACGAACGGCGAATCCAGCCCGAACAGCCGGGCTTCGATGATCTCCGGGTCCGGGTCTTCCCGCAACATCTGGCAGGCATGCTCCCAGGGTGGCGACAGACTGGATTCGTCAAACGGTCGCTCGTCCAACACTCGCACCTCGGTGGCGACCGTCACTTCCAGCCGCCAATGGACGTCCTGAATGGCGAAGTACAGTATCCGGTTGCCGAAAAAATCCCGCCGCTCGACCGACAACGCCGGCCGCGGCTTAATCCGGGTCTGGCTGGGCCGGCACAACTGCCAGGGCGTTTCTCTCGGCAACAGCCGCGCTTCGTTGTGGCACAGCGCCACGCCGCTGCTGTACTGGTACAGGGTGCGATGGGTGATGGTGTACCTCATGCCGTTTCTCGCTGGATATTGGTTTTTCGTAGGAGCCGGCTCGCTGGCGATTCAACGGGTTATCGCCTGCAGGCCGGCTCCCGCAGATCGGGCTTCGGCATCATGGCCGCATCGCGATGAGTTGCCGGGGAACTTCGGCATGACTGAAGTGGCTGTGGGTGAGGGCGTCGGACAGACCCAGCAGCGGTTTCTCGACGGCTTCCAGCAGGCGAGACAGTTCGGTGCTGGAGCGGGTGCTGTCCTGGGATAGCGTGGCCAGCGCCGCGATGTCGGCCAGTTGCAGGGTGGCGAGGGCTTCCAGAATCAGTCGTTCCTCGGCACTGCGATAAGGTGAGTGATCGGGCTGTTGCAAGCGGCCGATATTCCGTTGCAGCCGCCGCAACTGATAGCCGACCGAGCGCGGGTTATCCTCGTCGAACAGCAGCAGATCGATGATGGCGGTCGGGTGCAGCGCGGAACGGTAGCGGCGGCGGTAGGCGGTCAGGTTGTCGGTGATGGTTAACACCACTTCCCATAGCGGCACGCCGGGATTGCGGGCGGTGATGAAGGCCAGATGGAACAGGTCCAGGGTGCGCAGCACCCGCTCCAGATAGCGGCCGATGTCGAGGAACAGCCAGCCCTGATGGTGCGGCATGGTTTCGTTGTTCAGGCCGCAGAACCCGGCGATCAGCATCAAATCCTCCTCCAGCAACTCGCGCGCCTGCCGGGCGCCCAAGCCCTCCGGCGGCTCCTGAATTTGCTGTTGCAGGCGGTTGAGCAGGCGCCAGCTATCATCGCCCAGATGGTTGCGCACCGCGCGCCCGGTGCGCAGCATCCCGTCCAGGATGATCCGCAGGCCGTCGGCATGATCCGCGTCCACGATCAGGGCGAGCAGGGCCTGGCGCAGGCTGAAGAAGCGGGCGCGCGGCGATTCGGCCACCGGCGGCACCGGGATGTCCAGGGCGTCGAGCAGATCGTCCAGGCAGCGCTCGTCGGTGTTGTCCTGCTCCCATTCCAGCAGCCGTCCGAACGCTTCCCGCAACAGACGGGCGGTGCCGTCCAACCGTTCGCTGTAGCGCCCCAGCCAGTACAGGTTATCGGCCACCCGGCTGGGCAGGTCGCTGCCGTCGCGGGTGACGAAGATGGGGCCGTAACTCTGGCGCAGCAGGCTGACATGCTTCTGCGGCGTCGGCGCCAGCACCCACCAGTCCTTGCTGATGCCGCCCTGTTGCATCGCGGCTTGCAGGGTATCCAGCCCCGAGGACACCCGCGCCAAGCCGCCCGGCATCGCCCGGTAGCCGTCGCCGTCGGCGACCGTGAAACCGCGCAGCATCACCGGCCGCGGCGTCAGTTGGCCGTCCTCCAGCACCGGAGCGGTGGACAGCGGCAGCGTTTCCTGGCCGACATAGAGATGCGGGGCGGCCTGGATGCGATCCGCCAGTTGCGCGCGGGCCGCCGCGTCGAGCCGGGAACCGTCCCAGTGGGGCTGATTGGGCAGGATCGAACGAATCACCAGCCGTTCCAGATTCGCCAGAACATAGCTGCGGTCGCCGGGATGGCCACACCACCAAGTCGGTAGCGATGGCAGTTTGAGATCCTCGCCCAGCAGTTGCCGGCACAGCGGCGGCAGGAAAGCGGCCAACCCGGGATTTTCGATGAAGCCGCTGCCCAGGGCGTTGGCGAGAGCGACGTGGCCGCCGCGCGCCGCCTGCAACAAGCCGGGAACGCCCAGCAGGGAGTCGCCGCGCAGTTCCAGCGGATCGCAGTAGGCGTCCGCCACCCGCCGCAGGATGACGTCCACCGGCCGCAAGCCGCCCAGGGTTTTCAGCCAGACCCGGCCATCCCGCACCACCAGATCCTCGCCTTCGACCAGACTGAGCGACAGGTAGTTGGCCAGATAGGCGTGCTCGAAATAGACCGGGCTGTTCGGACCGGGGGTCAACAACACCATATGAGGATTTTCGGGATGATGGCGCGCCAGTTTGGCCAGGGTGGCGCGCTCGGTCTCCAGGAAACTGGCCAGCCGGCGCAGGGGCGCGTCGCGATAGAGCATTGGCAGCGCCCGCGCCAGAATGATCCGGTTTTCCAGAGTGTAGCCCGCGCCGGACGGCGACTGAGCGCGGTCGCCATAGACCCGGAACGCGCCATCCGGGCCGCGGGCGAGGTCGATTCCATGGAAGATCAGCCAGCGGCTACCCGCCGGCAGGGCCCGATGGCAGGGATGGAGAAAACCGGGATAGGCGTAGATCAGCTCCGGCGGTAGCCAGCCCTGACGGAGCGCCAGCCGCTGGTCATACAGATCGGCCAGCAGAGCGTTCAGCAGGCGCGAACGCTGCTCCATTCCCGCCGCCAGCACGCTCCATTCCTCGCCGGTCATCAACAGGGGAACGGGGTCCACCCGCCAGCGCCACGGCGCGCCGTGCGGATCGCCGTAGCTGTTGTAGGTGACGCCGTCCGCCTGCAACAGACGTTGGACCTCGGTGTGGCGACGCTCCAGTTCCTCACCGCCGGTTTCCCTCAGGAACCGCGCCAAGTCGCGCCAATGAGGCCGCAACACGCCGGGCGCGGCGCACATTTCGTCGTAGCCGGATGCAGGGACCGGGTAATCGTCGAGCAATGCATCGCCCGGTGCGCTCGAAACATGGGGGTCGGCGAGGGAGGCGGCTTCGATCATGAGCGTTTCCAGGAAGGGGAGCGGCGCGCTACCGCCAGCCCGCTGGCGCGATCCAGCCTGAAACTCGCGGGGCGGCGAGCGACGCCAATCTGGTGCCGCCGCATGGCGGCGCGGTTCGGAGGAGGCGACGGCACCGGGCGCGGCGCTAGACGCGGGAACGGGTATTGGCGCGGCGCAGCCGCTCGGCCATAACCCGCATCACTTGCAGGGCGAACAGTGGCGTGCGCTGCACGAGCGTCAGAAAATGCTGCCGGGTAATCGGGGCAAGCACGCAATCCGTGTGGGCGACCGCCCGTGCGCTGCGCGGTTTGTCGTCGATCAGCGCCAGTTCGCCCACAATGCCGCCGGCTTCCACCGTTTCCAGAACTTGGCCGCCCGCTACGATATCCACTTGGCCTTCGGCCACGATATAGAGATGGCCACCCGGCTCGCCCTCCCGAAAGACGAGTTCGCCTTGGATAAAGGATTGGTACTTTTCGATCTGGTTCAACGGATCCTGAGGTTGCATGGAGCGAGTCCTCCTCGCGCAATGAGGATCATGGAGACGATTGCGCGCCATTTGCACCTTGGCACACCGGCTGGCGGGTGCGATAATTCCAATGGCTTAGCCTATTTCCAGTTTAGCCCACTTCGCGGGGGTGCGATAGCATGACGTCGCCCCATCCCCACTCGAGATCTGTTTTCCTTCCCGGAGCGTGACCATGCCCGATGGCGCGGAAAAGCGGCGGTTCGCCCGAACCGAGGTCAACGCGGCGGTCCAGTACCGGATTGCCGACGGCGAGACAGCGCGCGATGGCTGGTTGGGCAACATCAGCGCGGGTGGCGTTTTATTGTGGACCGAGGATGAACTGCCGGTCGGAACCACGCTGTATCTGCGCATCAGCGCCGAGGAACTGGGGGATACCGAAATGGAGGTGACTGCGACCATCGTGCGCCTCGATCCCGCGCGGCAAAGTGGATGGTTCGGGTATGGCTGCCGGTTCGACGCGATTTACAGCGGCCCCTTTGTCGATGCCGGTTGAGCGCTGCGGCGATGAAAACGGCGGTGGTGATTGATTCGGCCTGCGATCTGCCAGCCGCCTATATTCACCAGCATCGACTGTATCTTTTGCCGAACAAGCTGATCCTGGGCGACCAGATCTTGACCGATGCCCGCGATGTCAATCTCACTCTGGCCTTTCATCATCGTCACGCCGTCCAGTCGCGAAATTGGGAGGCGATGATCGATCCCTGTTCGGCCAACGCCATCGCCGAGTTGTTTTTGAATCGCTTGGTCATCGACCACGATCGGGCGATCCTGCTGACGATCTCGCAAACCCACAGCCAGTTGTTCCAGAACGCGACCGAAGCGTCGTTCGCCGTCGTGCGCGGCTACCGCGAACGGCGTCAGCGGGCCGGCCTGAACACCCCGTTCCAACTCAACGTGCTCGATAGCCGGACGGTCTTCGCCGGTCAGGCGGTGCTGGCGCACGAGGTGATCCGATTGTTGCAAAACCCGGATTTGCCCTTTGGCGAACTGCGCCGGCAGGCGGAGGCGTTCCGGCGCTACATCCGCTGTTACGCTCTGCTCGATAATCTGTCCCACATCCGCCATCAGGCCGGCGGGAAGGGCGGGAACCGCATCGGGTTTCTAAGCTACCATCTCGGTTCGCTGCTTGGCGTCAAACCGGTCGCCCGGTTCGTGGAAGGCGGGACCGAACTGGTGCTCAAAGCGCGCGGTTTCGAGCACGCCCTGGCCGGCCTGCTCGAGCGGGCCAAGCTGGAAATCGATCAGGGCCTGCGCAGTCCGCTGGTCGTGCTTAGTTACGCTGGCGATCCGCAAGGGCTCCAGCGGAAGCACGCCTTCATCGAGTTTGAGCGCCACGTCCGGCAGTGGGGCATCGAGGTCATGGTCTCGGTCATGAGCGCCACCGGCGGCGTCCACCTCGGCCCCAACGCGGTTTCGTTGGCTTTCGCCGCCGCTTGAGTTCCAGTTGGGATAGCCGACGGGTTGCCAAAGAATCAACTTGCTTCATCCCGGTTCTTCACCTATAGTGACGCCGCATGATTTTCAAGCAAGCGAATTTGCTCGTTCGTTGCAACTCCCCCCAGTCGGCAATCCCGTTCGTCATGTTCCCTGCTTTGATTTTCGTGCGGCTTGTTTGGGTGATCGCCCAACTGTTCAATGTTCTTCAGTTTTCAGGAATCTAGCATGTCCACTGGTACCGTAAAATGGTTTAACGAATCGAAGGGTTTTGGTTTTATCTCGCCCGACGATGGTGGCGATGATCTGTTCGCGCATTTTTCCGCGATTCAGGCGCGGGGATTCAAGACGCTCAGGGAAAACCAGAAAGTTTCCTTCGATGTGGCGACTGGCCCCAAGGGCAAGCAGGCAACCAACATTCGCCCGATCGATTAACCCCGCCAGAATTTCGAAAGCCCGGCCAGCGCCGGGCTTTTTTATTGCGCTTGGGCGGTGGAGAACGCGGATTCCGTTCCGTTCAATCCAGGCTGCCGCTATGGGACAATGAGCGGCATGTGCCGTAACCCGGATTCGTCGCCATCCATGTCCGCGCTGGTTACAACGTCTGCCTTGCCCCATATCCCGCAACCGGTTCTGCCGCCCGACACCCGTCAACCCATGCGTTGGGGCCAATTGCACGGCGCCAGTCCCGCCCTGTTGATTGCCGCCGCTGCCGCCCGTTTTCGCGGCCTGGTGCTGGCGGTCGCGCCGGACAGTCAGACCGCTACCCGGCTGGAAACCGAACTGCGGGTGTTCGGCGGGCCGGATCTGGAAATTCTGGCGTTCCCCGACTGGGAGACGCTGCCTTACGACGGATTTTCGCCGCATCAGGATCTGGTGTCGCAACGGCTGGCGGCCCTGTACCGGCTGCCCCAGCGGCGGCGCGGGGTGCTGGTGGCGCCGGTGGCGACCCTGATGCAGCGGCTGGCGCCGCGCGACTATCTGGACCGCTACGCGTTGCTGCTGACGGTCGGCGAGCGGCTGGAGTTGGAGCGCTTCCGCCAGCGGCTGGAAGCGGCGGGCTATGCCTGCGTCTCGCAGGTGGTCGAACGCGGCGAATTCGCGGTGCGCGGCTCCATTCTCGACCTGTTTCCGATGGGCGCCGAACGGCCCTACCGGATCGAATTGTTCGACGACGAGGTGGAGAGCATCCGAGACTTTGACCCGGACACGCAACTCTCCGTCGCCAAAGTCGAGCGTATCGAACTGCTGCCGGCGCGCGAGTTTGCGCTGGACAAGGAGAGCATCACCCGCTTCCGCCAGGGGTGGCGTCGCCAGTTCGAGGGCGATCCCCAGCGTAGTCCGATCTATCGCGAGGTCAGCGCCGGTCACGCGCCCGGCGGGATCGAGTATTACCTGCCGCTGTTCTTCGAGCAGGCCGCGACCCTGTTCGATCATTTGCCCGAAAGTACGCTGGCAATCCGGCTGGAGGGCGTGGACGGGGCAATGGCGGCGTTCCAGGAACAAATCATGGATCGCTACGAGCAGCGCCGGCACGACGCGGAGCGGCCCCTGTTACCGCCGCCGCTGCTGTTTCTGGAAGCAGCCCAGGTGGAACGGGCGCGAGCGCGCTATCCGCGGGTCGAATTAACCACGGCTCAGCTCCCCCACCTCAGCTCTCCCCTGCCGGGGGGGAGGGAGCCTGCGCCTTCCCTGATCAATTACCCGACCGCGCCGCCGCCGGCGCTGCCATTGCAACCGCGCGCCGATCGGCCCGCCGCCGCGCTGGAGCAATTTCTGGCGGCATTTCCGGGGCGGGCGCTGATTGCCGCCGAATCGGCCGGGCGGCGCGAGGTGTTGCTGGAGACGCTGCGCGGCTACGGCCTGCGGCCGGTGGTGTGCGAGAACTGGGCGGAATTTCTGGCGCGGGAGGACGCGCGGCTGGCGCTGACGGTCGCGCCGCTGGAGCAGGGCCTGTTGCTGACCGAACCGCCGCTGGCGATCATCGCCGAGCCGCAGTTGTACGGCGAGCGGGCGCGACAGGTTCGCCGGCGCGCGCCCAGCCGCGACCCTGACGCCATCGTCCGCAACCTCACCGATCTCAGCTTGGGCGCGCCGATCGTTCACGAGGAACATGGGATTGGCCGCTACGCCGGGCTGGAGCGGTTGGAGATCGCCAGCATCGATGGCGAATTCGTGGTGGTGGAATATGCCGGCGGCGACCGGCTGTATGTCCCCGTGGCGTCCTTGCACCTGCTTAGCCGCTACACCGGCGCTTCGCCGGAAGCGGCGCCTTGGCACAAGCTCGGCAGCGGCCAGTGGGAGCGAGTTCGGCGCAAGGCCGCAGAGCAGGCCAGCGACGCAGCGGCGGAACTGCTGGATGTGTACGCCCGCCGTGCGGTCCGGCCCGGTCACGCTTTCGGCTTGAGCGAGGCGGACTATGCCGCATTCGCCGCCACCTTTCCGTTCGAGGAAACCGCCGACCAGCGGGCCGCAATCGACGCGGTGATCGCCGACCTGCGTTCCGGCAAGCCGATGGACCGGGTGGTGTGCGGCGATGTCGGCTTCGGCAAGACCGAGGTGGCGATGCGCGCCGCGTTCGTGGCGGTGCAGGACGAGCGGCAGGTGGCGGTGCTGACCCCGACCACCCTGCTGGCCCAGCAGCATTATCAGAATTTTCTCGACCGCTTCGCCGACTGGCCGGTGCGGATCGAACTACTGTCGCGGTTTCGTTCGGCCAAACAGCAGGTGGAGACGCTCCAGGCGCTGGCCGACGGGCGGGTGGACATTTTGATCGGCACGCACAAGTTGTTGCAGGACAGCGTGAAGTTCAAGCAGTTGGGCCTGGTGGTGGTGGACGAGGAGCACCGCTTCGGAGTGCGGCACAAGGAACGGCTGAAAGCGTTGCGCACCGAGGTGGACGTGCTGACCCTGACCGCCACGCCGATTCCCCGCACCCTGAACCTGGCGATGGCCGGGCTGCGCGATCTCTCGATCATCGCCACCCCGCCGGCGGGACGACTGGCGGTCAAAACCTTCGTCGGCGAGTGGAACAAGGCGACGATCCAGGAAGCCTGCCAGCGCGAATTGAAGCGCGGCGGGCAGATTTATTTCCTGCACAACGAGGTGGAAACCATCCAGCGCATGGCGGCGCAGGTGGCGGAACTGGCGCCGGGCGCACGGATCGCGGTGGCCCACGGCCAGATGCGCGAGCGCGATCTGGAACAGACGATGCTGGATTTCTATCACCGCCGCTGCAACCTGCTGATTTGCACCACCATCATCGAATCGGGTATCGACGTGCCCAGCGCCAACACCATCCTCATCAATCGGGCCGACAAGCTGGGACTGGCGCAGTTGCATCAGTTACGGGGACGGGTCGGGCGCTCGCACCACCGGGCCTACGCCTATCTCATCGTCCCACCGCGCAAGGCGATGACGGCGGACGCGGTCAAGCGGATCGAGGCGATCGAATCATTGGAGGACCTGGGCGCGGGTTTCCTGCTGGCCAGCCACGACCTGGAGATTCGCGGCGCGGGCGAGTTGCTGGGCGAGGCGCAGAGCGGCCAAATTCACGAGGTCGGCTTTACCTTATATATGGATCTGCTGGAGCGCGCGGTGCGGGCGCTGAAGACCGGGAAAATCCCGGAACTGGACCGGCCGCTGGATCACGGTCCCGAAATTGATCTGCAAAGTCCGGCGCTGATTCCGAATGATTATCTGCCCGATGTTCACAGCCGGCTGATCCTGTACAAGCGCATCGCCAGCGCCCGCGATGATGGGGAGTTGCGGGACTTGCAGGTGGAGATGATTGACCGCTTCGGCTTGTTGCCGGAACCCGTTAAAAATCTGTTTCGGGTGACCGGGCTGAAGCTACGGGCCATGCCCGTCGGGGTGAAAAAGATCGAGGCTGGGCCGAAGGGCGGGCGGATCGTGTTCGGGCCGGAACCGAAGGTGGATGCCGCCAGACTGGTGCGGCTGATCCAGCAGCAGCACCAGCTTTACAAGCTGGACGGCAAGGACAAGCTGCGCTTCATCAAGGACCTGCCCGACGCCGAGACGCGGGCAGGGGAAGTAGAGCGGTTGCTGGAAGGGATTGCGGGATAGGTCCGCCGCCATGATCGACGTAACGCCCGCTATCGGCATCCGCGAAGACGAACTCCAGTTTCAGTTCAAGCTGGCGTCCGGCCCCGGCGGCCAGAACGTCAATAAGGTAGCGACGGCGGCGGAACTGCGCTTCGATGTCGCGCGGTCGCCTTCGCTGCCGGAAGCGGTACGAGCACGGTTGCTGGCTTTGGCCGGGAGTCGCGTGACTCAGGAAGGGGAATTGCTCATCACCGCCCGACGCTTCCGCAGCCAGGAACGCAACCGACAGGATGCGATCGATCGGTTGGTCGCCCTGATCCAGAAAGCGGCGGAAGCACCCAAGCCGCGAATCAAGACCAAACCTTCGCGGGCCGCCAAGCAACGGCGGATGGACGACAAGCGGCGAGTCGGGGAGAAGAAACAGGCTCGCCGACCCATGGGGTCGTCGGGGGAACGCGAATGATCGCTGTTATAACTCATCCTGCGATAAAAGCTCTCACCCCCAACCCCTCTCCCAAAGGGCGAGGAGAGCATTAGGAGTAGCCGTGGCCGATTTCCTGGATATCTCGCTCGCGATCTCCCCGGACCTACCCCGCTGGCCTGGCAGCGCTCTCACCGAATTAAACCGCCGCCGCGATATGAGGCGGGGCGATGCCGTCAACGACAGCACGTTGATTTGTGGCGTCCACATCGGCACGCATGTCGATGCGCCTCTGCATTTTCTGGCCGATGGAGCCGATGTAACCCATCTATCGTTGGATGCGCTGATCGGTCCGGCGGTCGTGGCCGCGCTGCCCGATCCGGACGCCGTCACCGCCGACGATCTGGAGGCGCTGAACCTGCCGTTCGATACCCAGCGCCTGTTGCTGCGCACCCGCAACTCCGAGGGCTGGCAACGGCGGGACCGCGAATTCCGCACCGACTTCGTGGCCCTGACCGTCGATGCCGCCCGCTGGATCGTGGCGCGGGGCATTCGGTTGATCGGCGTCGATTACCTGTCGGTTCAGATTTTCCGTGGCGATCCGCAAACCCACATCGCCCTGCTGCAAGCCGGCGTCGTGATCGTGGAAGGCTTGAATCTGGCCGAAGTCACGCCGGGAAGCTACGAACTGATTTGCCTGCCGCTCAAGCTGGTCGGCGCCGAAGGCGCTCCCGCGCGGGCGGTGCTTAGAAGATTGCCAGCATGAACGCCGATAGCGCCTGTCCCTGCGATTTGGGCAAAGCTTACGCCGCTTGCTGCGGGCCATACCTCGATCACGCACAACGACCGGCCACGGCCGAAGCCCTGATGCGCTCTCGTTATTCGGGATACGTTCTCGCTCGAAAGGATTATCTGCTGCGCACCTGGCACGAATCCACCCGGCCCGGAGCGCTCGATTTGAACGATGCGGGGACCGTCCGTTGGCTGGGCTTGAAGATCCTCCGCACGGAGGCCGGCGGTCCCGACGATGCGCGGGGCGTGGTCGAATTTGTGGCGCGCTATAAGGTTGGCGGCAAGGCGCATCGACTCCACGAGACCAGCCGGTTCGTGCGGGAGGGCGGGCAGTGGTTCTATTTGGATGGTGCTTGAGGCTTCGTATAAGGTGCCCGCCACGCAGAACGGGTGTTTGGCTGGGGTCGCGAGACGGTGCAACTGGGCTTGCACGAGCGGCGCACGGGAATCATCTGCGTAGGCGCCCAAGCCGCCTTTGGCGGGAACCGGCGGTGGGAAGACCAGCACCCGGACGTGGCGCAGGCGCTGTGGGCGTTGGCGGAGACGCAGAGCCAACAGGACCCGACCTTTCGCACGGTGGTGCAGTACACGCGCCTGACGGCGGCGGAAGCCCTGAACCCGGCGACAACTCTTGTGCTTGCTACTTCCCCACCCGCAACAACCCACTCAGGCCATGCTGTTCCAGAAAGGCGTTGGCGCGGTCGCGGATCGCGGCGGCGCGGTCGCAATCCGCCACTTCAGCCAAGAGCGTCCGAGCCTCGCAGTAGGGGACGCTGCGGATCAGCCACTTGATCTTGAGTAAGCTACCGAGGTTCATGCTTAGGCTGTCCACCCCCATCGCCATCAGCAGCAGGGCGCCCGCCGGATCGCCGGCCATCTCGCCGCAGACGCCGATCGGCCGACCTGCGGCCCGCACCTGCTCGACCACATGGCGGGTCGCCGCCAGCACCACGGGGTGCAGGGAATCATACAGCTTGGCCACCCGGTCGTTATTGCGATCCACCGCCAGGAGATATTGCGTCAGATCGTTGCTGCCGATGGAGGCGAAATCCACCATGCGGATCAGTTTGTCGATCTGGTAGACCGCCGACGGCACCTCCACCATGATCCCCACTCGCGGCGCCCTGACCGTCACGCCGTCCTCCGCCAGTTCCGCCTGGGCCTCGCGCAACAGATCCAGCGCCTCGCTCAATTCGCCGATACTGCCGATCATCGGCAACAGGATCGACAGATTCGGATGGGCGGTTCCCGCGCGCAGCATCGCTCGCAACTGGGTCTTGAACAGGTCGGGCTGATCCAAGCTGATGCGGATGCCGCGCCAGCCCAGAAACGGGTTCTGTTCCTCGATCGGGAAATACGGCAAGGGCTTGTCGCCACCGATGTCCAGGGTGCGCAACACCACCGGATGCGGCTCCATCATCCGCAGCACCCGCGTGTACAGCGTGGTTTGCTCCTCCTCGCCGGGAAAGCGGTCGCGCAGAAAGAAATGCAACTCCGATCGATACAGCCCGACGCCCTGCACGCCGCTGTCGCGGGCGGCGGCGATGTCGGCGAACAGCCCGGAGTTGGCGTGTAATTCCAACCGATGACCGTCCGGAGTTTCCGCCGGCAAATCGCGCAGGTGCTGCAAATCGCGCGACAGTTCGGCCTCGTCGGCGATCAGCTTCAGGTATTCCTGGCGCAGCGCCGGGCTGGGTTGGATGCACACCCGCACGGTGTAGCCATCCACCACCACTTCGCGCCCGTTCAGCCGGCCTGGCGGCAGGTTGCTGACCCCGAACACCGCCGGCGCCCCCAGGCCGCGCGCCAGCAGGGCGACGTGAGAGGCGCCGGTGCCGCGCACCGACACCAGGCCCTTGAGCTTCTCGGTGGGCACGTCCAGCAGTTGAGAGACGCTGATCTCCTCGCCCATCAGAATCGTGTGATCGGGGTACTGGCGGTTGACCGACTGCGCTTCCTGCAAGCGGTTGAGCAGACGCTGGCCGAGATCGAGGATGTCGGCGGCGCGCTCGCGCAGGTAGGGATCGTCCATCTCAGTGAAGATATTGGCGTATTCCAGCACCGTGGCGCGCAGCGCGCCGGGCGCCCAGTTGCCAGCGTAAATCCGCTCCAGGGTGCCGTTCACCAGGCTGTCGCTGCCCAACAGCAGGGCGTAGGCGTCGAACAGCGCCCGATCGCCAGCCGACAACAAGAGACGCATCCGCTCGCTGAGCCGCTGCAACTCGGCCAGTTCCGCCGCCACCGCCTGCCGGAACCGCGAGGCTTCGGCCTCCGGATCGTCGATGTCCTTGTCCGGGACCCGCTCCAAAGCGGCGGCCGGAAACACTACCACCGCCTCGCCGATCGCCAGACCGCGAGCGCTGGCCACGCCTTCCAGGAACAAGGTGTTTGCCAGCGCATCGCCATTCAGCCGGTCCAGCGCTTGGCGGATTTCCGCCTGGTTGATGCAACCGGCCAGTTGCGCGGCCAGCGTCACCAGGAACGACTCCTCGTCGGCGGTGTACTTGCGCTGCTCGCGCTGCTGCGCCGCCAGTACGCCCAGCACCTTGCGCCGGCGAATGATCGGGACGCCAACGAAGCCGTGGAACGGCGCCTCGCCCGTGGCGGCGATGTAGCGGAAGGCGGGATGGGCGGGCGCGTTGTCGACGTTGACCGGCTCGGCCCGGCTGGCGGCCAACCCAATCAGTCCTTGCCCCAGCTTCAGCCGCACCTTGCCGACCGCGCCCGGCCGCAGGCCATCGGTGGCCATCAACACATGTTCGCCGCGAACGGAGTCGGTCATGTACACCGAGCACACGTCGGTGTGAATGGCAGTCTTGACCTCGGCAACGATCACGCCAAGCGCTTCGTTCAGGTCGTGGGCGGCATTGATGTCCTGGATGATGCGCCGCAGGATATCCAGCATAGGAACCGGTCTCGGCTGAAAACAAACGATGGGTGCAGGGAAACGCTCAGCGTCGGGAAACCCGGCGCGAGCGCGGCGTCGACGGACGGGGGGGGCGCGGCCCATCCAGGGCGGACGTCACCGCTGCTACTTCCCGAGTCGGCGTGGCGACCACCGTCATCGGTTCAAGAACTCCGCCGCGTCGCGCCGCGACGACCATGCGGGTGATGACCGGATGCGGGTAGGTCTCCACCCGGCGCAGGGGCAAAACCGGCGTGGGTTTGATCGCCGCCGCGGGGCGCGCCGGTTCCAGCTCCGGCGGGCGGGAGACCGCGAGAGTGGCTTCCATGGCGATCTCCATAGCCGCCGTGGCCACCTCCATGGCCACCCCCAGCGTCCGAACCGGCGTCGGCAGGCCATCGAACCCCGAGCCCCGTCGGGCCGGCCGCTCGGGCAGCGCGTCGTCGTGACGCCGGGTGGGGATCGGACGCTTCGGCAAGCGGATGGGAAGCAGCAGCGGCGCCAGCTCGCGCAGAGCGCGCCAGTACACGTGGCGTTTGAACGGTACCACGGCCCGCAGCGGATACCAATAATCCACCCACTGCCAGTGATCGAATTCGGGGCGTTCCGAGGAATCCAGGCACACCGCCTCCTCGCCGCCCAACATCCGCAGCAGGAACCAGACCTGTTTCTGGCCGATGCAGGGCGGCTGGTTGCCCCGACGGATCAGGCGCTTGGGGAGGCGATAGCGCAGCCAGCCCTTGGTGCAGCCGATCACTTCGACATGCTCCGGCCGCAGGCCGACTTCCTCGGCCAGCTCACGAAACATGGCCTGCTCGGGCGACTCATCCCGCCGAATGCCGCCCTGGGGAAACTGCCAGGAATGCTGGCCAATGCGTTTCGCCCAGAACAAGCGCCCATCGGCATTGCACAGGATGATGCCGACGTTTGGCCGATAACCCTCCGAATCGATCACGATGAAAACCGATGTGTTGCAATAAACTGTTCATACTATTTTTTCATAACGAACCACGTTTCGCCATGGTAGCGACGCAGACCGCCCGTCGCCAACCAACCGCACCGGAACGGGCTATCATTAACCGTATATATTCAGCCTTGCCCGTCATCCCCGATTCGACCCGGGCCGTCGCAAGAACCGCCATCCCCAGCCGGTTGCCCAAGGAGTTCCCCATGCGCCTTCCGCTGCCTCTGTTTGCCTTGCTGGCGTTGCTGCTGTCCGCCAGCGTCCATGCCTTCGAGGATACGCCGCTCGCAGTGGCGGCGGCTCAATATCTGCAACTGATCCGCGATGGTCGGATCGCTGCCGGTCAGCCGCCGGACGCTCTGTTGCAACAGGCCGGGCAGCAGGCAGCGCGCAAGGACTGGGCCGCCGCCATCGCCAGCCAGGAAACCGCCATCGCCGCGGGCGCCGATCTGGTCGCGGCGTGGCTAAACCTGAGCCAGCTCTGGCAAACGCAGGCGGAACAGAAACAGGACGATGAAGCTCGCAACCGCGCCCGGGAACGAACCCGACAGGCGGCCTGGAACGCCTATCAGGCGGCCCGGGTCCCGTTCGAGCGCGCCCGCGCCCTGTTCCGGCTGGGCGAGTTGTACGACCGCGCCAAGGAGCCGAAGCAGGCCCTCGTCGCCTTCCGCGAAGGGCTGGAGCTGGAGGACAACCCCCGCATCGCCAAGCGTTATCAGGAACTGGCCGACGCCCACGCCTTCCAGATCAAGGGCGTCGAGGTCGAGTCCGACAGCGCCGCCCCGAAAATCTGCCTCCAGTTTTCCGATGACCTCGCCAAGGGCCGGCAAGTTCACTACGAGGATTATCTGGTGATCGAACCGACCATCCAGCCGGTCGTTAGCGCCCAGGGCCGGCAATTGTGCGTCGAAGGCGTCCGCCACGGTCAGAGCTACACGCTCAAGGCCCGCGCCGGCATCCCGTCGGCGACCGGTGAGAAAACGCGCGCCGGGCAGGAATTCACCGCCAAGGTCGAGGACCGCAAGCCGACGCTGGGCTTTCGCGGTACGACCTACGTGTTGCCCAAGGCCAGCGGCCAGCAGTTGCCGCTGATCAGCGTCAATATGGAGCAGGTGCGGGTGCGAGTACTGCGCATCAACGACCGCAATCTGCTGCAACAGATTCTGGATCGGCGTCTGGTCAACCCGCTTGATGGTTATGACATCAGCCGGGTCGCCAAGAATTCCGGCGAACTGCTGTGGGAGGGAACCCTGACTCTGGCCAGCGGCGAGCGCAATCAGGACGTCACCACCGCTGTGCCGATCAACGAAATTCTGCGCGACCCGCAGCCGGGCATCTACGTCGTCGCCGCCGAGCCGCTCAAGGAAGACCCGGACAGCTACGAGAATCGGGCCACGCAATGGCTGGTAGTGTCCGACATCGGCCTGTTCACGATGCGCGGCGACGATGGCCTGCACGTGTTCGCCCGGTCGCTGGCCACCGCCAAACCGCTGGCCAACCTTGACCTGCGGCTGTACGCCCGCAATAACGGCGAACTGGGCAAGGCGACCACCGACAACA
>Ga0209573_1001751_pt1 | contig 31187 bp, 22 predicted proteins | sample TNRBio252014_DNA_FD_185870 | JGI IMG/M metagenome (GOLD analysis project Ga0209573, IMG submission 185870) | Wastewater treatment Type I Accumulibacter community from EBPR Bioreactor in Madison, WI, USA - TNR Reactor_6/25/2014_ DNA (SPAdes)... | ecosystem: Engineered > Bioreactor > EBPR >...
TCGCCGGGACGCCGGTGTGTGGACGCGGAAACGGCGGGCGATCCATCGTCCGCCCGCCGCCCGTTCCCGCGCCGTCGAGGCTCGCGTCAGCGAACGCCGAGCAGCGCCAGCATGATGCCGCCGGAGATGGCGGTGCCGAACACACCCGCGAGGTTCGGGCCCATCGCGTGATAGATCAGGAAGTTGTTCGGGTTGGCCTTGTTCGCGACCACGTGCGAGACGCGGGCGGCGATCGGCACCGAGGCGATACCGGCCGAGCCGATCAGCGGGTTGATCTTGTTCTTCATGAACAGGTTCATGATCTTCGCCGTGACCACGCCCGACCCGGTGCCGAACACGAAGGCGACGAGACCCAGCGCTACAATTTCCAACGTCTTCACAGTGACGAAGGTATCCGCGGCCATGGTGGAGCCGATCGCCAGCGTCAGCGTAATCGTGATGACGTTCATCAACCCGCCGCCCGCGGTCTTGGCCAAGCGATCGACCAGCAGCACTTCCTTCAGCAGGTTGCCCAGCATCAGCATGGTGATCAGCGGCGCGACCGGCGGGAAGAACATGTTGACGATCACGGCCATCACCAGCGGGAAGACGATCTTCTCGAGCCGGGACACTTGCCGCATCTGCGGCATGCTCATCTCGCGCTCTTTCTTCGTCGTCAGCAGTTTCATTACCGGCGGCTGGATCAGCGGCATCAAAGCCATGTACGAATAAGCGGCGACGGCGATCTGCGGCAGCAGATGTGGCGCCAGCTTCATCGTCACGAAAATGGCCATTGGCCCGTCGGCGCCGCCGATGATGCCGATCGCGCCGGCCTCGTTAAGGTTAAAGCCGATCAGTTTCGCGCCAATCAGGGCGACGAAGATGCCGAGGTGAGCGCCGGCGCCGAGAAGCACGAGCTTCGGGTTGGCGATCATCGGCCCGAAGTCGGTCATGGCACCGACGCCGAGGAAGATCAGCGGCGGAATAATCAGCAGGCCGACGCCCTGGTAGGCGTAGTAGAATAGCCCGCCCGGCAGGATCAGGTCAGAACCAGGGACGTTGGAGACAATGCAGGAGAAGCCGATACCGATGAGCAGGAACGGTTCATACTTCTTGGAAATCGCCAGATAGATCATGGCAATGCCGATAGCGATCATTACGGCATTTCCCCACCAGAACTGCGCAGCGCCAGTCTGGTCGACGAGTGACTGTAGGAATGGGCCTATCTGGTCAAGCATGGGTTCAGCCTCCCCTTCTTGGTTTTGTTGTATCTATCAGTGACCGGAACGAAGATGGGCATCGTCAATCTTGCCCAGTTTGTTCAGCAGCGGGAACGCAGCGAGGACGAGGCCGATGCCGGAGATGATGATGAAGCTGAGGAAGAAGTCGATCACACTGAGAATGATCGCTCCTTCGAGCGTATCGGGAAGTATCATGTCACGTTCCTTTCTTGCGCCGGACAAAAATCCATACGGCGTATTCTGCGGCGCTTCGAAGCTAATATTTCGACCGATTGTGCGGACGAGTCTTGCTCGTCTTGCACGACCATTTGCGCAGATGTTCCAGGAACGGAGATATAAATTCAATATTGGACGAAAGACGGCAGAATATACGTCCCGTATATGCGGAACGTGACCAACAGTAGATCGCGGGGATGTATTTCGGGGAAGGCGCCCGGACGAAGTCCGCCCCCCTTCGGTGATCGCTGTCGATCGCCCGGAGCCTGCCGCCTACTCCGGCAGGGATGTCGTCCTTCAGGGGAGAGGCGGGGCGCCCCGGGGGGCGAGGAGCTACGCTGCCTGCACCTGGCGTTGGCCGGTGACCGCGCGATAGTCCTCGGTCAGCATCCGCGTCACCTCCGCCGGCGTGAAGCGGTGTTCGTCGATCTGGCCGACGGGCGTGACTTCGGCGGCGGTGCCGGTGAGGAAGACTTCGCGGGCGTGGCCCACCTCCTCCGGCATGATCACGCGCTCGACCACGTCGAGGCCGCGCGCGCGGGCGAGGCCGATCACCGTGCGCCGGGTGATGCCGTCGAGAAAGCAGTCGGGCACGGGGGTGTGCAACCGGCCGTCCGGCATCAGCAGGAAGATGTTGGCGCCGGTCGCCTCCGCCACCTGGCCGCGCCAGTCGAGCATCATCGCATCGTGCCAGCCTTCGGCCTCGGCCTGATGCTTGGACAGCGTGCAAATCATATACAGCCCGGTCGCCTTGGCGTGCACCGGCGCACTCTCGGGGGCCGGCCGGCGCCATGGCGAGGTTCGCATGCGAATTCCTTTCAGCCGCGCCTCCTCGGTGAAGTAGGAGCCCCAGTCCCAGGCGGCGATCGCCAGGTGGATCTTCGACGACTGGGCGGACACCCCCATCATCTCGCTGCCGCGCCAGGCGATCGGCCGGACGTAGCCGTCGTGGATGGCGTTGGCGCGGATCACCTCGTCCGTCGCGCGATCGACGTCGTCGACCGAGCATGGCAGGGAGAAGCCCAGCAGGCGGGCCGAGTCGGCCAGCCGTTGCGAATGCTCGGTCAGCTTGAAAATCTTACCACCGTAGGCCCGTTCGCCCTCGAACACCGCCGATGCGTAGTGCAGGCCGTGGCTCAGCACGTGCAGCTTCGCGTCGCGCCACGGCACCAGGGCCCCGTCGTACCAGATGAAGCCGTCGCGATCGTGGTAGGGTTGCGTGCCCATCGTGCGAAACCTTTCCCGGTGATGGCGCCGGCCGCACGAATGTTGCGTGAACACGGCGAGAGTTATTGCGATCGGTACCATTCCGGCGCATATATGTCAACAATGCTGACTTAATTTTCGCGGCGTGCCGTGCCGCGGGGGATCGCCGTGGACGCAACGACGGACGGCACCGAGGCTCGCCCGCCAGAAGCCGCCGCTCCGGCGATCGCCGACGAGCGGACGCTGCGCCACGCGGTCGAGCTGCTGTTTTTCGCCTATCGCGACTTCACCGGCGACGCCGACGCGTTGCTCGCCCGCTGGGGCTTCGGCCGGGCGCACCACCGGGTGATCTACTTCGTCGGGAGGCGGCCGGGGATGACCGTCGGCGAACTGCTGGCGATCCTGCGGATCACCAAGCAGAGCCTGGCCGGCGTTCTGAGCCAGTTGATGCGCGAGGGGTTCATCGTCCAGCGCACCGATGCCGGCGATCGGCGCCGGCGCAGGCTCTATCTCACGCCCGAGGCCGAAGCCCTGGAACGCACGCTGACCGCGCGCCAGACGGCACGCATCGCCGCAGCCTGGGCCGAAGCCGGCGAAGCGGCGGCCATCGGTTTCCGCGCCGTCCTCCGGGCGATGATCGAGCCGGCGGACCGCACCCCCGACGCAGGCGCCGCGGAACCGGCGGCCGCGCAGGCCGAAGAATAGGCCCGCACGTCGGACGCTCGCCTCCAGACGTTACGTGTGACCCTACAGCCCCACCTCCACGCGAGGGGCGCTGCTATCTGCAGGGTCGTAGAGGATGCGGCATTCGCCGACCTGGCGAGGTTTGGCGCCGCCGCCGTCGATGATCGCCGAGCGCACGTTGGCGGTGCGCTGGCCGGCCAACGACCACAGCTCCGGTGCCAGCCGCTCGGCGGCCGCGGCCCGGCCGGGGCCGGTCGAGGGAGCACCGTCCGCGCGGAGTGCCGCCTCCAAATCCTGCGACGTCGCACGGCCGCACACCTTGATCTTCAGCTTGTCACGCTCCTGCAACACCCGGCCCAAGCCCAGCGCCATGTCGCGTGCCGTGGAATCGAGGGAGGCCTCGTCGGCGGCGAAGGGAATGGGCTGCAGGCCGAGTCCGTCCTTGCCGGAGCCCCCGCCCGCCGCTTTGGCGAGCAGGGCGACAGGGGCGAACGCGAGTTGGAAGGGCGCCAGCACGGCCGCCTGCAGCGCGCCGGTCAACGCCTGGCGGATCGCGTCGCTGGGATCGAAGCTCGGGCTCGCGAGGTTGCCGGAGATCGGCAGCCTGAGGCGGATGCGCCCCTCGTCGTCCTGCAGCAGGCCTACGACCGTGCCGATCGGCACGCCGGCCGAAGCCGAAAGGCGCTCCGCGTCGGCGGCGGACAACGCGCTGAAGTCGAGGTCGCGCAGGGTCAGGTCCAGCAGCCCGTTCAGATTGCCGGCGGTCGCCGCGGCGGTGATGTCCAGGCTCATCCGCCCGCTCTCGACGTTGACGCCGATCGCCTCCGCCGCGTAGGCCGAAAGCGGCGGCAACTCCAGACGGCGCAGCCGCGCATTCAGGTCGAAGTCCGGCTGGCCGCCGAAGGGTGCCGCCCACCCTGCGATTCCCAGTTCGGTGAACTCGTTGATGGTGGCGTCCAGGCGGAGTTGCGTCTGCTGCTTGGGGTCGCCGGTGTTCAGGTTCAGCACCTGGAGCGAGCGGATGTCGATGGTGGCATTGGTTGGCGGCTCGATCGAGGTATCGCGCAGGCGGATCGCGCTGTTGCCGCCGAGGCTGGCGCTGGCGATGCGGAAGCGCCAGCCCTCCTCCGCGGCCGTCTGCACCGCCTCCACCGCCTCCTGCGGCCGGCTCTTCTCCTGCGTCGCGGACGCGAACAGGTAAGCGCGAGTGAGGAAAGCCTGCAGCCGGTCGAGAACCACGCGGTCGATGGCGAGCCGCCGCTTGTCGTCGGCCTGCAGGTCGCCGATCGAGACCGACTGCAGATCGACCGACGCCAACGACCCGCCCTCCACCTTGCTGGTGAGCTTGTCGGCGAGGATGTTCACCCGCGCGCTCCAGGTCGGCTTGGGCCCGGCTTGGTCGAAGCGGATCTCGGAAAGGTCGGTCCGGGCGGAGCCGACGCCGGCGATGGCCGCAGGGTTCTGCGGCGTGCGCGGCAGTTCGACGGCCAGTGCCGTCATCTGCGTGCGGCCGGAGGCGCGCACCGAGAGCCTGTCCGAGCGCTGTTGCAACTCGATCGGCGTCAGCGAGACGCCGAGGGTCTCGAAGGCGATGCGCGTCCGCGCTTCCGACGGATCGGCGGCGCCGGTGCGTCCGCGGACCGGGCGGGAGGAAGCGGCCGTGGCCGGCGCAGTCTGCGTCGCGGCTACGCCCTCGACGGTGAGATCCAGCTTCGCCGTCGTGCGGGTTTCCGGCGCCAGCGTGGCGTCGAGGCCGGAGAACCCGAGCTTGGCGCGGGACAGCGCCACCGCCCAAGGGGCTGCGCCCGGCTGTGGCGCCGTCGCCTGGACGCCGGCGACCGTGAGGACTCCACCGCCGCCCATCGTCGTGCGCTCGGCCGCGGTCTGCAGCTTCAGTGGCGACAGCGACAGCTCGAGGCTGGCGGCGGATGCCTCCGTCCGCGCCCCGTCCGCCGGCAGCACGGCCGCCGGCTTTGCGATGCGCACGCCGCCTTCGGCGTTGACGGACACGCCGGCCGCCGCCGTCTCCATCCTCACAGAGGGAAACGAGAGGTCGATGCCGTCGGCGCTGAGGCGCTGTGCGGTGTCGGCGGCCGGCGGCTTGGCGGCGGTGCGACCACGCGCGCCTCTACCCGTCGCGGGGGCGGGGGCAGGGGCGGTGCCGGCGGCGGGCAGCATGGCGGCGAACGCCTTCGCCTGCGCAGCGAAGCGCGAGGCGAGCTTCATCCGCCCGCCATCCAGGTCCACTGCGACGTTGCCGGCCTGGGCGTTCAGTGCCGCGAAGGTGATGGCCGGGCCGGGCGCCCCCGCGGCCCCGTCGAGTTCGAGGGAACCGCCGTCCGCCGCCAGCGATGCCGTCGAAGATGCTGTGAGCTTGCCGTCTGCGGCCGTCTGCAGCGACAGCGAGGCGAGGTCCAGCGTTGTCTGCTTCGCGGAAAAGCGGACGGGTTTCCCCGACGACGGCTCGCCCAGTTCCAGGTGCGCCGCGTGCGAAGCAGAGGCCTCGCCCGTCGGCTTGGCTTGCACCGACACCGCCCCGGCCGGCGACTTGGCGATCTCCAGACGCGGAACGTCGAGGAGTATCCGTGACGCCGCCGCCTGCGTCGGACCATCGACCTTCAACGCGTCTCCCTCCAGCCGCGCCCCGGTCGACACCGCGAGGCCGCCGTCCTCCGCTCGACTGAGGTCCACGTCCGCCAACGCCAGTTTGCCGGCGTTCAACTCCATGGCCGTTCCGTCCGCGAGCCGCATCCCGGAGCGTTCGAGCTTCAGCTCCACCGCGCCTTTGAATGCGAGTTCCCCGGCGGACCCGAGGGTGAAGCGGCCGCCTGTCGTCGCCAGCGCGGCATCGCCGAAGAGGAATTCGCCGGTTCCGCGCTGGGCGAAGTCGATGCCGGCGGCGCTGAGCGTCGCGTCCACCGTGCCTTCGAGCCGGCCATCGGGGAACAGGGTCGCGGCGGTGCGCCCCCGCAGACTCGCCGACCCGGCGGCCCGCTCCAGCTGGAGCGGGCCGGTGTAGGTCTCGACGCTCTTCAGGTCGACGCCGTCAACCGAGATCGTGGCGTCGACACTGATTTTTTCGGCGAATGGTCGTGCCGTGCCGGTGGCGGTGACCTCGACGCCGTTGATGTCGGCGGACAGGTCGAAGCTGCCGGGCTGCTCGGGCTCCCAGCTGCGAAAATCCTGAAGGTCCAGGTGTTCCACGGCGAGACGCGCCGACCCGCCGTCACGATTGACGAACGTCACGACGATGTCGCGCAGGCCGAGATCGTCCACGCCCGCGCCCCAGGCCGATGAGGCGGGCGGCTGCGGTGTCGGCTGCTCGGCCTGCTGTTCCGCCTTCTCTGCCTTCTCCGCCTTCTCCGCGAGGATTTGCCGCAGGGAGACGCCGTTGATCAGCAATTCCCCCTCTGCGGTCTGGCGGACGGCGATGTCCACGTCTTCGACGATGACGCGCTTCAGCAGCGCCTGCTTCTCGAACAGATTGCGCAGACTGAGCTGAACGCCCAGGAGGCCGATGGTGCCGGGATCGGCGCCGCCCGCATGAAAACGTACCGGGCCGAACGAAAAACGCCCCTCGGGCAGGTCGATGTCGATGGTCTTCACGCCCTCGACATCGATCTCCATGCCGGTGAGGTAATGGTCGGCCACCCAGCGCGCGATGTAGCGGGGCGCGTCCAGCACCAGCACGGCGAGCAGACCGCCCACCCCGACGATGACGCCGGCGGCGAGCGCCGCCACCCGCAGGGGATGCCGCCGCCGGGCAGCCGCCGCGGCCGCTTCGATGCCGACGGGGGTAGATGGGTCGGGGGTGTCGCTTTCGTTCATCGGGTTCCTGTGCGGGCGCGTGGCGTCGGTTCGGCAGCCTGCGCAGCGGCGCGGCGCGGATTTTCGGCGGAGCTGTCGCCCGCGCCGGGCTTCGCGTCGTCCGGCCGCGTCAGCAGGTCCTTCAGCCGGCAGCCCTCCACGGCGCGCGCCATCGCATCCTCGATCCGCCCTTCCACCGCGGTCACGGGCGCGTCGGCTGTGATCTGCGAGCGATCGAACCCTGCACGTTCACCGATCGTCCGCGCCGCGTCGAGCGCTCTTTTCATCTCGGTCGCTTCGTACGGCCGCGCCGGAACCCAGCCGGAATGCTCGCCTTTCGTCGCCGCCAGCAGGCCGGCCTGCGACAGAGCCGCCAGCATCCGCTCCAGCGGCTCGCCGGGCACGTGCAGACGCTGCCGGAGCGCCTCGGTGGTCGGCGGCGATTCGCCGGCATAGTAGGCAGTTCCGACTACCGCCATCGTCGACAACGCGAGGCGCTCTCGGGAGCGATTGCTGAGATGAACACGGTCGGGCGGCAGCGCCATGGACTCCGGATGCTGGTCGTAGAAGGCGATCGACGCGCCGATCAAAAGGATCAGCCAGTTCACGTTGAGCCAGATGAAAAAGATGATCAGCGAGGCGAACGCCGAATAGATGGCGGTGTAGCTGCCGGCACCGGCGACGAACGCGGCGAACACCCAGCCGGCGATCACCCAGATCAGCCCGGCCACCAGCCCACCGACCAGCGCGGAGCTGGTCTGCACGCGGGTGTACGGCAGGAACTTATAGAGAAAGGTGAAGGTGACGACGACCAGCAGGAACGGCACGAGCTGGCCCGCCGCCTCGATCAGCAGCGTCAGAGGCAGGTACGTCTCCAGTTCGCGCACCGACTCGCTGGCGATCAGCGATGTCGCGACACCGATCGCCGAGAACATCAGCACCGGGCCGATCAGCAGCACGCTCAGGTAGTCGGTGAACTTGCGCACCAGCGGTCGCGTGGTGTGCACCCGCCAGATCTCGCCGAACGCCGTCTCCACCTTCTGCACCACGGAGATCGCCGTGTAGAACAGCAGGGCGACGCCGACCGTGCCGAGCACGGCCACGTCCATCCTGTCGACGAACTGCATCAGGCGCTCGGCGATCACCTGCGCCTGGCTGCCGAGCGGTGCGAGACCGGACTTCAGCAGCGGCTCGAACCGATAGTGGATGCCGAACCCCTTCAGCACCGAGAAGCCCAGCGCGATCAGTGGCACGAGCGACAGGATCGTGGTGTAGACGAGGCTGGCGGCATGCAGCGACAGGCGGCCGTCGGCCACGTCTCGCACGACGGCGAAGATCATCCGCAGCGTGCTCTGCAGCCGGCGCCGCCAGGGCGAGGAGGGCGGCGGCGCGTTGTTCCACAGCCGGTCGGCGATGAACGGCGCAAAGGGGTCCGGATCGTGCATCGCCTCGGTGCTCCTCCTGTTGTCGACGGCGTGCCGGGTGCGGTCCACCCGGGCTGACGGCGTCAGCGGAGCCTGGACAGTGTGACCGATAAGGCTCCGACTTTCCACAAACGAGCCGCTGCAGTCAGCGATCCCCGATGCCGACCCGCCAAGGGAGGGCTGCTTGCCGCGCACGCGACGCGGTTCGTGGGGGAGGGGAGCACCGGGCTCGTCTGCGGGGGACGGGAACTCGCCCGCCGCGCCGCCGCTGGACAACCCGATGCCGGTCGAGGCGATGGTGCGTCGACCGGAGACACTCGAAGGCGGAACACTCTATCGGGATGAATTCTCGTCCCGACCGTCGTTGATCCGTGCCTTGAGGACTTGAGAAGGACGGAACACCAATACGCGGCGCGGGAGTATTGGCACCTCCTCACCGGTCTTCGGGTTCCGCCCGATGCGACGACCTTTTTGCCTGATCGAGAAGCTGCCGAAGGAGGATAGCTTCACCGTTTGTCCTTCAGCGAGTGCAGCTGTGATTTCGGATAGAACTGCCTCCAATAACTCCGCCGATTCGTTACGGGAAAGCCCCACCTCCTGGTACACGGCTTCGCTGAGATAGGCGCGCGTGATCGTTTGCCCGGCCATGCCACTTCCTTCTAGGACGCTGCGCCAGTCATAATGCAGAATCCAACCCGCTTCAATCCGTTAGGCGGCGTCCGCCCGAGGGGTGTGCCGCTCGGTGTGAAGGGCGGAGCGACGCGTGCGGGCGGAGCAGTGCTTCGGCTGTTCATATCCCGCGGGCGGAGCGCGCACGCCCGGGCGGCCAGCCCTGTGACGCGAAGCGGCGGCTATCGAATGGGGCACTGCCTCTTGCACCGGGACCTACGTTTGCGTATAGTCAGCGCAACATGATGTAAGATCGGCGCTGACCTAGGGAAGTCGGCCCGAGTGCCTAGAAAACAAAAAAGTGTTCCGAGCGGCATTGCTGCCCGCGCGTCGGGGTTGGTCAAAGAACTTCTTTAAAGTCGCAGGCCGGGGTTCACCGGCTATTGTTTTGTCTCGCTTGGGGAGGACGGCTACCTATGTCCCTGCGCAGCTTCAACCAAACGCTGACCGTCACCGGCAAGATCGTCGCTGTGAATTTCGATCCTGCCAAACCTTCGCTTTCCATCGAAGCCCGTAGCGGCGATACCTTCGAGGCGGTCGTCGGCCGGGAGACGTATTATTCGGTCGTGACGAATTTGGACAGCCTCGACCGGAACCGCGTGCCGAACCCGCAGGGCATGCCACACGACGACGGCAACGTGCTGTTCAATCTGCACAAATACGCCGAGCAGGGTCGGCCTGTGTCTGTGCTCGGGATCTATCAGCAGAACGAGGGCACCGAGCGCTTTGAAGCGCGCAACGTTTACCTCCTGCACTCCGACCCGACCCAGTATATGTTCGAGGAAACGCACTGGTGGCCGACACAGGTCACGCAGATGGCCGACCGTATCCTCGACCATCTGTTCGACGCCAAGCGCAGCTATAGTATCGACGACTTCTCCGAGTTCTACCGGACCAACCTGAACATCCTGGGTCAGGCGACCGATGAAACGGTGCAGGAAAGCGCCGTGCTGTCGCGGTTGCTCTACGACCTGTCGTCCGCCTACCTGATGACCGGCGCCGAGCGCTATCTGATGGCCGCACGCGCCGCCGCCGATTACCTGCGCGAGGCCTTCCGCAGCCTGAGCCACGACGGCCGTTACGCGTTCTGGGCCTACGGGCGACGCCGTAACATGCAGGGCGAGCGCGGTGAATCCCTGCTGTTCGCTTCCCAAGGGCCGGACGATCGGGGAACAATCCCGCTCTACGAGCAGATTTACGCGCTGGCCGGGCTCACGCAGTTCTACCGCATCACGCTCGATTGGGAAGTGCTGGAGGATATCCGCCGGAGCATCAATACCTTCCAGGACTTTTTTTGGGACCCGACCGAGGCGCAGATCGCTCAGATGGGTGAGGGGCGCCGTGGGCACTACGTGGGCGAGGACGGAAAGCTGCGTCCCGGCTTCGTCGGCGCAGGCGGTTACTTCTCGCACCTCGATCCGGCGACGATGCGACCCGATACGATGCAGGACGACACGCCGGGCGCCGCCAACCGCTCGCGGAAGAACTGGAACTCGGTCGGCGACCACATCCCGGCCTATCTGATCAACCTCATCCTGTCGCTGGAGCCATTGCCGCAAGGCAGCGTGCGCCGGGCGTTCGCGCCGCTGCTGGACGTCTGTCACGGCATCCTCGAGGAGACGTCCTCGCTGATCTGCGAGAAATTCCCGGACCCGACTTCGGACTACGTGATCGAGCGCTTCCACGCCGACTGGTCTCCCGACCTCGAGTACGGCTGGCAGCGGAACCGCGCCGTGGTCGGCCACAACCTGAAGATCGCCTGGAACCTGACGCGCTGCGCCTACTACTTCCAGATGCGGGCCGCCCGGCTGACGGCCGCCGGCAAAGCTGCGGCGGCTGCAGGCTTCACCACCCGGTCGGACCGCTGCCTGGAGGTGGCGAAGCGCCTGGCCGACCGCATGGGCGAGGTCGGCCTCGACAAGATCCGCGGCGGCATTTTCGATTGTGTCGAGCGGCAGCCCGACGGCGGCATGCCGACGCAGTTCGCCTGGGGTGCGACAAAGGACTTCTGGCAGCAGGAGCAGGGCATCCTCGCCTACCTGATCCTTTACGGCGCGACATCGAACCCCCACTACCTGCAGTTGGCGCGCGAGTCGTCTGCGTTCTGGAATCTGTATTTCCTCGATCGTGAGCGTCAGGGGTACTTTTTCCGCACGACGGAGAACGGGCTGCCGATCCTCGAAGGCCAGTATGGCATGAAGAGCAGCCACGCCATCGGCTACCACGCCTTCGAGCTCGCCTACCTGGCCCACCTCTATACGCGCGCCTATGTCTCGGCCGGGGGCGGCAGCGACAACAGCTTCTGCATGTACTTCAAGATCTGCAGTATCAAGCAGCAGCAGTCGATCAACGTGTTGCCGGACTTCATGCCGCCGGCCCGCGTGCGGATCACGTCCGTTCGCGCCAATGGGATCGACGTGACGGAGGACCTGGATCCGGCCAACCTCGCCGACTATCAGATCCCGACCGACGCGATGACGCCAGACCCGACCAGCGGCGCCGTCGAGCTCGTCGTCGAGTTTCACGCGACGCCGGTCCAGTCGTAGGGCACAGCCGCTTCAGGAGGCTCAGATGCCAGACACGTCGCTTGCCGGCAAGAAGATCGCCCTGCTGGTCGAGGCGCAATTCATCCCGGCCGAGGTCAAGCTCTACCAGGAAAGGTTCGCTTCCTATGGCGCCACGGTCGACCTCGTGTCGCGCCTGTGGGGTCAGCCGTCGCAGCGGTTCTACAGCACGGTCGAGCCGGGCGTCGTCGACGCGGTCGAATGGATCGAGGTGACCAAGGCCATCGACGAAGGCCATCCCGAACTTCCCAACATCGTCCGTCCCGGCGCGTACGACGCGGTGATCGCCGCCGCCAACTACACCACCGTTCGCCTGCGGTATTCGGAGCGGGAGATCACCACGGCGAACGCGGCCGAAGTCGCCCGCAACGCCCCCGCCGCCCGCTTCTTCCGCGAGGCGATGCAAAACCCGAAGATCATCAAGGGCGCCCCCTGCCACGCGCTGTGGCTGCTGACGCCCTCGCCCGACCTGTTGGCCGGGCGCAAGGTGATCTGCAACCCGGTGGTGCTGGCCGATGTGATCAATGCCGGGGGCATCTACACGCCGTGTCCCCCGAACACGCCACCCGCACAGCAGGTGGTCGTCGACCGGGATCTCGTCACCAACACCGGATGGCACGCGACCGAGGCGACGGTCGATGCCATCCGCGAGCTGATCCTCAATCCGCCCGCGGCGATCCGGACCGATCCGCCGCCGGCGGTGCCGGTGACGCCCGGCAAGCGCCGCATCCTGATCCTGCTCTCCGAGTGGGGCTACTGGGGAGAGGAACTGGTCGGCCCGCTGGGCGAGTTCGACCGGGCAGGCTACGACGTGGACTTCTGCACGCCGACCGGCCGCCGCCCCAACGCGATTCCGGTGAGCTGGGATCCGTCGTTCTTCGATCCGCCGCTGCAGCGGCCGGTGACCTCCGACAGCATGGCGGCCCGCGTCATCGAGATGGACGATCCGTCGACCCAGCAGGGCAAGCGGCTGGAGAACCCGATCAGCCTCGCCGACTGGTTCCCGCAGCGCCCGTACTTCGCGGCACCGACCTTCGTACGCGGCCTCGAAGCCTACAACCGTCTGCTGGTCGACGCCGAACGCGGCATCGAGAAGTACGACGCGGTGCTGATCGTCGGCGGCTCCGGGCCGATCGTCGACATGGTCAACAACCAGCGGGTCCACGATCTGATCTTGGCGTTCCTGCGTGCCGGCAAGCCGATCGGCGCCGAATGCTACGGCGTCGCCTGCCTCGCCTTCGCCCGCGACATGAACATGCGCGAGAGCATCATCCGCGGCAAACACGTCACCGGCCATTGCCTGGAGTACGACTACCAGGACGGGACGGCCTTCGTGGAATCGCGCCGCCAGTTCCTGAACTTCAACATGGGGCCGCCGCCTTACGCGCTGGAGTTCATCCTGCGCGACGCGACGGCCCCGGGGGGCGCCTACCACGGCAACTTCGGTCATCCGACAAGCGTGATCGTCGACTACCCGTTCATCACCGGCCGGTCGACACCCGACAGCATCCTGACCGGCCAGAAAATGATCGAGGTGCTGGACGGCGAGCCGCCGCTTCGCCGCTGGGGCTGGTAGCGGATCCATCGTCCCGCGGGAGGCGCTTGCTCTCAGACGCTCGCAAACGATCTTCCGGCCTGCGCCGTCAGCCGAGGCGGCTCCAAGCGCAGGCCGGACTGCAGAGGGGGTTTGGTCGATGGCGTTGATACCCGTAACCTTCGAGTACCGGACCGGACTGCGCGGTGCCTCCTTCCTCGGCGCCCGGCTGACCGGGAGCTGGAACGCGACCGGCTTCGCGTCGGCGCAGTGGTCGTCCACGCCGATGCAGGCGTTCGCCGCCGACGACGGCTGCCCGGCCTTCCGCGCCACCGTGCAGCTCGACGACAGCCAGATCGGCGACAGGTTCGAGTGGGGCGTCTCGCTGTCGACGCGCGACAATCCGGATGTCTGGGGCATCCCGACCGAGGTCGACGATCCGGCGTCCACCCAGCGCAATCGCAGCTTCATGCTGAGCGGCGCCGGCCAGACGCAGCACTACTACCTCACCCACTGCCGCCGTCTCGGCGCCAACAAGCTGTTCGGCGATCCGCAGGCGGAGCCCGGTGTTCGCTTCGCCGTCTGGGCGCCGAATGCGCGCAACGTCGAACTCGTCCGCGGCGAGGCGGCCGGCGGCTACATCTGGAACGACGGCCGCGGCATCACCGCCACCATCCCGATGCACCGTGGCGAGGACGGGATCTGGGCGACCGACTTGGCCGACTCGGCCGCGCTCGCCGACTTCTCGGCATTCGACCACACGCCCTACATGTTCCGCATCACCAAGGACAACGGGCAGGTCGCCTACCGCACCGACCTCTATTCCCGGTGCCAGCTCGGCAGCGGCCGCGTCAATCCGGAGAACAACCCGCAAGGCTGGAGCGGCCGGCGGCAAGACCTGGACGGCACCAAGAGCTGCTCGGTCGTCATTGATCCCGAGCGCGTCGTCGAACTGTTCCGCGAGCTCGACGCGCAGGGCCAGCCGATTTACCCGGAGACGCGGTGGCTGGACGACACGGTATTCTGGGCGGACGAGTTCACGCCGAACCGCCCTCTGCCGGCGCGGATCGACGACCTCGTCATCTACGAACTGCACGTCGATGGGCTGGGCGCGGGCCGCAACCCGCGCGGCATGCTCGACGACGCGATGGCTATGCTCGACTACCTTGCCGACCTCGGCATCAATTGCGTCGAACTGATGCCGTTCTCCGAGTACGAGGGCTGGGCGAACTGGGGCTACGGCACGTCGCACTACATGGCGATCGAATACGCCGGCGGCGGGCGCGATCAGTTCAAGCATTTCGTCAAGGCGTGCCACCAGCGCGGCATCGCCGTGCTGTTCGACGTGGTCTACAACCACTACACCCACGACGGCGAACGCGCCGAATGGGCCTACGATTCAGACACGCCCGAGAACAACATCTACCTCTGGTACGAAGGGCGCGCCTCGGACTACCCGAACGCCAATCCTCCCGGCAGCGGCGGCTACGTCGACAACATGTCGACCGGCTACGCACCGCGCTTCTGGGACGAGACGGTGCGCAAGATGTTCATCTCCAGCGCCGCCGCGTTGATGACCGAGTTCCACATCGACGGCTTCCGCGTCGACCAGACCACCTCGATCCATTCCTATGCGGTGCTGCATGCCGACGGGCGTCCAGCGAACTCCGCGCGCGCCTTCGGTGCGAAGTTCCTGCGGGAGTGGTGCCGCACGCTGCGGCTGATCCGCCCCAACGTCTTCCTCACGGCCGAGGACCACTCGGGCTGGGCGGCGGTGACCCAGCCGCTCGACCAGGGCGGGATGGGCTTCGACGCCGTCTGGTACTCCGATTATTACCATCACCTGATCGGCGACGCGCAGAACGATTCCTCACGCGCCCGGCTGCTGCACTTCGCCGGTTACGGGGACAACAGGCCGCTGAGCATGACCTGGTTCTCCGGCGCGCTGGCGGCGTCCGCCTCCGGCCGGGTGATCTACCACGAGTCCCACGACGAAGCCGGCAACTCCTATTACCAGGAGAACGGCCAGGACGTGCACTCGGCGCGGACCATCGTCGTCGCCGTCAACGGTGCCGTCCTGGAAGGCGAAACCCGTCGGTACGCCGAGGCGCGCACCCGCTTCGCCGCCGGGCTGACGCTGCTGGCTCCGGCCATCCCGATGTTCTTCATGGGCGAGGAGGTGGGCGCGCAACGACCGTATCGGTACAACGACTTCCTCGACAACCGCGAGGACTTCGCGGCGCTGCGGGCCGGCAGCGGCGCGCGGCTGTTCCGCTTTTACCAGGACGTGCTGCGGCTGCGGTGGGCGCATCCCGCCTTCCGCTCCCACACGTGTCAGATCGTCCATGTGCACGACACCAACCGGGTGCTGGCCTTCCGCTGCACGAGCGCCGGCGAGGACATGCTGGTGGTCGGCTGCCTGAACAACTGGTCGTTCCGCAACGGCTACCGCATCCAGGACTCGCGCATCGCCGATGGCCAGTGGCGCGAGGTGTTCAACAGCGACGCGGACGTGTACGGCGGCACCAACCTCGGCAACCCCGGCCAGATCGCCTCGGCCGGCGGGATCATCACCGTCAACATTCCGGCCAACAGCGTGCTGGTGCTGCAGCGGCAGTAATTCCGCACCCCGTCATTGCGAGCGAAGCGAAGCAATCCACGGCGGGCGTGGCGGCGCGGAGCGTGGATTGCCGCACCCGCTTCGCGGGTTCGCAGTGACGACCGTCGAATTCATCAGAGGGGGACAGGGCCATGCCGGCGATCAACGGCACGATGATGCAGGCATTCCACTGGGACTATCATGACGACGGCCGGCTGTGGGGGGAACTGGCGGCGAACGCCGGAGACCTGGCCGCTGCCGGGATCACCGCGCTCTGGATCCCGTCGCCGTGCAAGGCGATGGACGGCGTGCGCGACGTCGGCTACGGCATCTACGACCTGTTCGACCTCGGCGAGTTCGACCAGAAGGGCGCGGTGCGCACCAAGTACGGCACCCGGGCGCAACTGCAGGCCGCCGTCGCCGCGATGCGCGGGGCCGGCCTGCACGTCTATCTGGACACCATTTTCAACCACAAGGGCGGGGCGGACGCGACCGAGGTGGTCTCCGCCACGCCGGTCTCCAGCGACAACCGGAACATCGAGATCGGACCGGCCCGGGACGTCGAGGTGTGGACGCAGTTCACCTTCCCCGGCCGGGGTTCGACCCATTCCGCCTTCCAGTGGCACTGGTATCACTTCGACGCGGTCGACTACGACCAGCGCACCGGCGACCGGTCGATCCTGCGCCTGCGCGACAAGAGGTTCGAAACGCCGGTCGATCCGGAGCGCGGCAACTACGATTACCTGATGTTCGACGATCTCGACTCCGGCCGTGACGACGTCCGGGCCGAGCTGCGGGCCTGGGGCGACTGGATCGTGCAGACCCTCGGCGTCGATGGCTTCCGCCTGGACGCGGTCAAGCACATCCGCTTTCCGTTCTTCGTCGAATGGCTCGATCACGTTCGTGCAGGCCGAAGCTCGCTATTCGCGGTCGGCGAATACTTCTCCGGTGATGTCGCCACCTTGCGCTGGTTCATCGAGCAGACGGGCCGGCGGATGTCGCTGTTCGATTTTCCGCTGCAGTTCGCCTTGCGGGATATCGCGCGCGGCAGCGGCGGCGTCGATATGCGCCGGGTGTTCAGCGGTACGCTCGTCGCGCAGGACCCGACGCTGGCCGTCACCTTCGTCGACAACCACGACACGCATCAGCAGAACCGCCAGGACGCCGCCATCCAGGAGTGGTTCCGGCCGCACGCGTATACGCTGATCCTGCTGCGCGAGGGCGGGTATCCGTGCGTCTTCTATCCCGACTACTACGGCGCCGGCGGGCGCACGTCGATGCGGGCGATCCTGGACGCACTGCTGGCGGCGCGCCGGGATCACGCCTACGGCACGCAGACCGACTATTTCGACGACGGCAACCTCGTCGGCTGGACCCGCCACGGCGACGCCGATCACCCACGCGGTCTCGCCGTGGTGATGAGCGACGGTCAGGGTGGGACGAAACGGATGCAGACCGGGCGGCCCGACGCGACATTCGCCGAAGTCGTCGGCACCGTCGGCGGCACGGTCACGACCGGCGCGGACGGCTTCGGCGATTTCGGCTGCAGCGACGTGGACGTCTCGGTCTGGGTGGCGCAGTAGACCCGGTCGCCGGTCAGCCGCCCGGCGCAGCCGCAGGCCGCAACACGTCGAGGAGCTCCTCGACCAGGCGGTCGCGGGCGTCGGCGCGGCCGGTCGATCCGCCGTTGCCGCCACCGCCGGCACCGCCGATCCGCGACCACTCCGGCTGGTGGCGGGCGTCCCGAAGCGGTTGGGGAAGCGGCTGCGTCACCCAGGCGCTCAGCTTCGCCTGTGCTTCGGCCGTGATGCGCAGCCGGTCCTGGCTCGCGTGCCCGCGGCGGAGCAGCGCCTGGACCAGATCGATCTGCCGGGCGGCCAGCAGCTTCACCGTCTCCTCCTGCAGGCGCAGCTCGGTATAGCCGCGGAAGACGTCGGCCAGCCGGCGGCCGTGGCTGCCGACGCTCCCCCACAATGCACCCAGTGTGGCGCCGATCGCCGCCGCCGCGCCCAACGACAGCCCGCCGGTCATCGCGTCGACGGCGAGGCCGGCCATGCCGCCGGCGGCGGCCGCACTCCCCAGGCGCAGGCCGAACTGCCGCAGGGCGGTCGGGCTGAACAGGTCCGTTCCCCACTGGCCGCGGACGATCGGCAGGTCGGCCGCCTCGCAGTCCTCGGGGCGGAAGCGGAACAGCTCCAACAGCGCGGTCACGCATTGCTGCTCGCGGGCGCGCACCGCTTGCTTCATCTCCTCCAGCCGCGGTCCTTGCCGGTCGACGTCCTGCTCCGAGACGATCACGGTGTAGGCCGCGGCATCCAGCAGCATATCCGCGACCAGTGCTGCGGCGGCGTGGACCAGGCCGCCCCGCTGCGTCGCCCGCTCAGCGATCAGGGCGTCCAGCGTCGAGCGAAACGGGTCCAGCAGCGTGCGCATCTTCTCGTAAAGCCGCTGCTCGCCGAACTCGTCGAGGACGACGGTGTCGAACTCCGCAACCACGTGCATATTTACCCGGCCCAGGTGCTCCCGCCACTCGGCGGTGCGCGCATCGGCGCCGGCGATGAAGTTGAGCACCGGGATGATCGGCCGGGCGCAGCGGCCTAGGATTTCGAGTTCGTCGCGGTTCTTGGCCAGCACCCGGTCGCGCGCGTCGATGACGTAGAGCGCAGCGTCACTGGCCAGCACCTGGCGGATCGCCTTCGCCTCCTGGCTGAAGCGGCCGTGCGCGTCGCCTCCATCCAGGAACTCGCGGATCACCTCGATCCAGTCGCGCCCGCGCTCGCCGCGCTGCGCATCCAGCGCCTCCAGCAGGCCGATCGGATCCTCCAGCCCCGGCGTGTCGTAGAGCTCGACCAGCGGCAGGCCGTTGACCAGCAGCGCCGCGCCCTCGACATGCCGGGTGGTGGCCGGCCGGCTGGAGACCTCGCCGAAGCTCGTGTCGCGGGTGAGCGTGCGCACTAGCGAGGTCTTGCCGGTGTTGGTGTGGCCGACGATGCAGAGCTTCAGTGGGGGCGTCATGCGACCCCCTCCAGCGAGAGCGCGCGGTCGAAGCGGGCTCGCAGGCCGTCCAGCCACGCCCGTGCGGCGCCGGCATCGGGCAATGGCGGCGGCTCGTCGTCCCCGGCCGTGCGGTCGAGGATGCGGCCGATCTCAGCCTCGTCGCGGCCCTGCAGCGACAGGACCAGCGCGAACAGCGCGGCGGCGGCGACGGCAGGGCCGAGATCGATGACGCCTTCCGCGTCCCTCGCGGCATCGGCGGACGGCGCCACCAGCATCGACAGCGCGGCGCCGAGGCCGGCCCAGATCGGCAGCGAGGCGATGGCGACCGGGGCGATCAAGGTCGCCGCGGCGACGCACGCCAGCGCGCCGCCGGCCGTGCCGGCCGCGAGCCACCGTGGATTGAGCCGCAGCCGGGCCGGCAGCAGCGCCGTCATCCGGTGCGCCCCGCGTTGCAGGCTCTGCAGCGGCTTGGCGGTATCCAGCGTCGAGATATCGAACAGATCCCGCCAGCCGCCGTCGTCGCCGGCGTGGAGCTTGCCGATGGCGCGGTGCAGTTCGGCCCGCGCCGCCGCGTCCGGCGCTCCCGACCATGCGGCGGCGTGGCGGGCGATCAGCGCAAAGTCGCGCTCGACCTGCTGGCCGGGGGACGTCGGTGCGGCCTGCGGTCCGCCGGAGAGCAGCCGGGATAGCCGCAGCCGGCTGGCCTCGGTGATATGCTCGAGGTCCACATCGAGAATCCGCTCGTCGCCGATGCCGGCGTTCCGCGCCAGGTCGCGCCAATCGGTGATCCGTTGCTCCGCGTCCGCTGTGCGCACCCGGTCGCGCAGCCGCTGGCCGTCCGTCAACAGCATCAGCACCGCCACCGGAGAGCCGTTGCGTAGGGTCCGGACGAACGCGGCGGTGCCGCGGTCCGGGGTCGCCGCGAGGGAGCAGGCGAGCACCACCGCCCGCGGCGGCACCGGCGCCGTGCGTACCTGCTGCACCACCGCCGCCCGCGCCGCCCGCCCGTCGACCAGGCCGAGGTCCCACCATTCGACACCGGGGACGACGGGCGGCCAGCCGGACGCCGCCGGCTCCATCTCCATCCTCAGCAGTGCGACCGGGCCGTGCTCGCCGATCGGCGGTTCAGGATCGCTCGTAACTCGCGCCGGCTCGATGTGAGCGTCGGGCTCGTCCGGATCGACGATGCCGGTCGAGGCGGAGACCGGCATCAGCCGTCCTTGCAGCCGGGCGAAGCCGATGCGCGTGATGTCCAGCCTGTACCGTCCGCGGGCACGGCGCAGCGCCGAAACGCCGACCAGCAGCGCCAGGCAGCGGGGCAGCAGGCCGTAGACGACGATGCAGCCGACCAGGAGCCCCCCCCAATTCTCGCGCCCTGGCGACACGGCGCCGGCCGCGCCGGTGCGACGGCTGGCGGCGACCTGTGCCGCGTCCGGAACCGGGAAGCCGATCGCGCGGACCGGGGCCGCGATCGCATCGGCGACGGCGACGTAGTCGGGCGCCGAGAGGATCGTCGTCTCCCAGACGAAATCGTATTGCCGCGTGCCCAGCAGCAGCAGCACGGCGGCGAGGCAGCCGAGCAGGTAGGCGCTCCACATCGCGTGGCTGATCGTGCTCAGCGCCCAGCGTCCGACGGCGCTGCCGGTGGCCACCGCACCCGCCGCCCGCACCGCCGCCAGCTCGAGCGGACCCGAGAGGGAGCCCCCGGCGAGGCGGCGGCCGAGACCGAGCACCATCCCGCCGAGCAGGGCGAAACTTGCGCCTCCCGGCCGCAACAGCATCACCCCGAGCCAGACCAGCAGCATCAGCGTGTGCAGCCCGAGCAGGCTGACCAGCGCCAGGAAGAAGTTGACCGGTCCGTCGGCATACGATCCCAGCACCAACCGGGCGGACGCGACGCCCGCCGCCAGCGCCGCGACCAAACCGATCGCCAGCGCCGCGACCGTCCCGGCCCGCAGCCGCGCGAAGGCGGCCCGCAGCCCGTCCGCGACCGAAAGCGCGCCGGCGCGCCCGAGGAGTCGCCGCTCCAGATCCCGGCCGGCCGCGCGACCTGCGGCATCCGCGCCGACCTCGTCCAGCGGACGGCCGAGAGCCTCCTCGTGCGTGCGCACCGCTTCGGCCAGCAGCCGCGCCGGGAATCCGTCGGCGCCCGCGGCGTCGGTGGGGGACGAGCCGGTGGATGGCCCGGCGTGCGGCGGCAGCGGCGCGGTCGGTCGGAGCACGAAAGCGGAGTCCCCTCGGTAGGCGGCACGGCGAATGTGCGGAGCCGACGCCGCTGCCGCAACCACTTGTTGACTCGCGGCCTCGATCGGCGCCGAAACTGCCCTTCCCGAGCATTTTCATGGGCCTTCCTGACACCGAGGAGGCGACACCCGGCATGATCGCACAGCCCCGTCCATCAGGATGGGTCGCCTTCCAGTACCGCGACTTCGCCCTCTTCTGCACCGCCCGCTTCGTCTCGGCGACGTCGCTGCAGATGCAGGGGGTCGGCGTCGGCTGGCTGGTGTACGACATCACCCGCGACCCGCTGGCGCTGGGACTGGTCGGCCTCGTCGCCTTCCTGCCGGCGATCACGCTGGCACTCTATACCGGTCACGCCGCCGATCGCTTCGACCGGCGGACGATCCTGCTGGTGTGCTACGCGCTGAGCGTGCTGGCCGCCGGCGGGCTGTTCGTCTGTGCGCTGGAGGGCGGCCGGGTGGTCTGGCCGATCTACGCGCTGACGCTGCTGTTCGGCGTCACGCGCGCCTTCGCCAATCCGGCGGGCCAGGCGCTGGTGCCGAACCTGCTGCCGCGCGAGCACTTCGCCAACGCGGTCGCCTGGAATTCCTCGGCGTGGCAGACGGCGACGATCGCCGGCCCGGCGATGGGCGGGTTGCTGTACGCGTTCGGCGGCACCGTCGTCTTCGGCATCGCCGCCGGCGGCTTCGCGCTGACCTTCGTGCTGCTGGCCTGCATCCGCCACCGGGCCGTGAAGCGGCTGCCGGAGCGGACGAGCTGGGCGACGCTGATCGCCGGCATTCAGTTCATCCGCGCCAAGCCGGTGATCCTGGGGGCGATCTCGCTCGACCTGTTCGCCGTGCTGCTGGGCGGCGCCACCGCGCTGTTGCCGATCTACGCCCGCGACATCCTCTTGGTCGGCCCGTGGGGCTTGGGTCTGCTCCGCTCGATGCCGGCGGTCGGCGCGGCCTGCATGGCGCTGCTGATGGCGTACCGCCCGCTGCAGCGGCGAACGGGTGGGCGCATGTTCCAGGCGGTGGCGGTGTTCGGCGTGGCGACCATCGTCTTCGGCGTGTCGACCAGCCTGCCGCTGTCGCTCGCCTGCTTGTTCGTGCTCGGCGCCGCCGACATGGTGAGCGTCTACGTCCGCCAGACGCTGGTGCAGATCGAGACGCCGGACGAGATGCGCGGACGGGTCTCGGCGGTCAACGCCGTGTTCATCGGCGCGTCGAACGAGTTGGGCGAGTTCGAATCCGGCACGCTGGCGTGGCTGATCGGCACGGTGCCGGCGGTCGTCGTCGGCGGCGCCGGCACGCTGCTGATCGCCGCGCTATGGGCGAAGTGGTTCCCCGAGCTGCGACGGCGGGACCGGCTGATCCCGTGACGCCGCGTCGGTCTGCCGCGTTTCTTCCATCGCGTCCCACATCAACCGTGGATCGAAGCTGATCGCCGCCAGCATCGTCAGCACCACCACCGAGGCGAAGGCGAGGATGCCGAAGCCCGGCACGATGTTGGCGATCGATCCCAACTGCACCAGCGCCACCAGGATCGACACCACGAACACGTCGACCATCGACCAGCGGCCGACCAATTCGTTGAGCCGATAGATCAGCGTCCGATCCTTCAGCCGCCAGCGGGAGCCGTTGCGCGTCGCCAACACCAGGTAGGACATGCTGATCAGCTTCAGCATCGGCACCAGGATGCTGGCGGTGAAGACGATCGCCGCCAGCGGCCACATGTTGGCGGCCACCAGCTCCATGACGCCGCCGATGATCGTCGACGGCTCGCCGCTGCCGAGGGCGCTGAAGGTCATCACCGGATAGAGGTTGGCCGGCACGTAGAGCATCGCCGCCGTCATCACCAGCGCTCCCGTCCGGGCGAGGCTTTTCGGCTTGCGCCGGTGCAGGGCGGAGCCGCATCGCGGGCACAGCGCCTCGTCGCCAGGGGGCAGGTCCGGCAGCGGCACGACCAGTTGGCAGGTGTGGCAGCCGACCAGCCGCGCGCGATCTTCCGGCGCGGGCAGCGGCAGGCGCGGCGTCGGGCGCAGGCGCTCCCAGACCTGGTGCGGGTCCACGGCCACGTCGGCCAAGATCATCGTCAGGATCATCGCGACGAACGCATAGAGCGACGGCCCCATCTCCACCGTCGCCAGATCGATCAGCTTGGTGTAGGCGACCAGCACCCCCAGCAGGAAGATTTCCGTCATCGCCCAGGGGTGCAGCCGGTCGAACAGGCGGTAGAGCCCGGCCGCGCCGCGCAGGCTCCGCCCGTGCGCCAGCGGGCCCATCACCAGCAGGCCGATGCCGATCTTGAACAGCGGAAAGACGAAGACGAACAGGACGACGGCGACCGCCACTTCGCCCATGCCTTCGCGCCACAGATCCAGGGCGCCGGAGAGCAGGTGGCTGGACTGCACCTGCCCCTGCACCTTCAGCGTCAGGAACGGGAACGAATTGGCGATCACCAGCAGAATCAGCGAGGTGAGGTTGAGCGCGAACGCCCGGCCGAAAGCCTCCGGCTTCGCCGTGAGCAGCCCCGCGCCGCAGCGTTCGCACTTCGCCCGCGATCGCATCGGCAAGCTCGGCAGCAGCTGCAGCAGGTCACAGTCGTGGCAGCGCACCAGCTTGCCGGCGGCGCCGGTGGGCGCGGAACCGAGCGGAGAGGCGGGGGAGGGGGATCGGGACATCGCCGTCTTCTGTGCAACCGGGAAAGCGGGCGCGAGGGAGCGCCATGAAGTCCTCAGCCTATGGCGAACCTGACACCGCGTCCAGGACCCGAGCGGCGGGCCGGGGTCGTGTGCGTCGCGGCGGTGGCGATCGCGCCCCGAGGGTTGGAGCGTTCCTCAGCCTCTCGGGCGGGAAGCGGCGGCAGGGCGTCAGCAGTTTCCGGCGCGACGGCCGCAGACTTGGGTGAGCAACGCGGTGAACGCGGCAGCCGGGATCGAGCTTCCCTGGTAGAGCACGCCGCTCGCCACCGGGCCGTAGGACGTTACGCCGATGAGCACGTTGCCGAGTGCGTTCGTCCCCCCGGTCTGCCCGACCGCCGGAACGCCGAGGTTCTGGATCCACGGCCCGCCACTGGAGCCGCCGGTCATGTCGGAGCCGTAGACCACGGCGTTCGGCCCGTCGGCGGCGAAGCTCTGCGCCGCGACCTGATGCATCCGCTCGCCGCTGTCGAGGTTGGCGGGATAGCCCACGAGATGCGCGTGATTCGGCCGGAGTTTGTTGGTCAGGTAGCCGAGATAGCCGGTGACGTCGCCGATCTTGCTGCCGTTGCGATCCGCCATGTCGAACATCGCGAAGTCGGCCGCGTTGGGGAAGGTGGCGCCGCCGTTGATCCACGCCTGCGTGGTGGCGACGAACACCGGGGTCCAGCGGCCGTAAGGCGCTATGCCGGAGCGATAGGCCGGCACGAATTGGAAATTGGTGTAGTAGGCGTTGGCGTTGCCGTTGCCGGCGTGCACGCAATGGCCCGCTGTCGTCACAACGCGTCTGCGCTGCACCGCCGCCGAGCAGATGAAGTCGCCCCCGCCAGGCTTGGTGAAGAACAGCTTGCCGATCGCGCGATAGGGGTATGTGGTCGTCGCACCATCGGGGAAGACGCGGCTGCTGGAGAATTGCGCGCCGCGCGAGCCTACGTCCTGCGCCTCGACGCCGCCGCTCTGGTCGTCCGGCAGCGGCTCGAACAGTGGTTGCAGGTCGGGCGTCACCTGCACGCTGGGCGGCTTGCCGGCAGCGCTGCGGGATGGTGCCGCCGCCGCCCGCGCGGTCTCGTCCGGCAGCAGCGGCATCGGCGCGGCCGAGGCGCGCGGCAACGGCAGCGGCTTCGCGTTCCGCATCCGCTCGGGCGTCCAATACTCCCGCGCGGCAGCCTGCGCCCCGACCAGCGCCTTGCCGCCGATCCCCCCCTGCTCGACCGACTGGGCACCGGCGCCGCCGGCGGAAAAGCACAGCGCGAGCGACATCGCGACGACGCCGAAGGCATGCGACAGGGCCGCCGCCGCCGGTCGACGGTGAGCCGGAAGCGCGAGGACACCCGGCAGGCTCTGGTTCGGCGCACGTGTGAGGGACATCGGACGAATACCCGTCGCTGCGAATGATCAGCGCGATCATCGCCGACGCGGATGCCGCGGTACAACCCCTGCGCGGGCTATGTCGTTGAATTACTATCCCTCCCTCCCCCGCATGGAGCGGGGGAGGGAGGGCCGAGGCCAGCCTAGCCGAGCAGGAAGAGGTCGCTGCCGGCCAGATAGGTGACGGAGTTTACGCCTGCCAGCGAGAGTTCGAAGTCGTCGACGGCGACGAAGGCGCCGTCGCCGTTCAGGTCGATCTGCAGGACGTCGGTCGCGGCCAGGAAACGGACGTTCGTGCCCACGCCGAAGGCTGCACCCAGCGCGACGTTCGATGCAGCCGCGGCGAGCGTACCGCCGTTCACCAGCAGCGCCGTCTCCAGCGCCGAGGAGAAGTCCAGCCGGTCGCCGACGCCGCCGATCACCACATCACGCGTATTCGCACCCACGTCGCCGGTGGCGAGCGCGGTCGCCGTCCACGCCAGCAGGTCGGCGGCGGCACCGCCTTCGAGCCGGTCGCTGCCGAGCCCTCCCGTGAGGCTGTCCGCGCCCGATCCGCCCAGCAGCGAGTCGTTGCCGAACCCGCCTGCGAGGCTGTCGTCGCCGTCGCCGCTGGAGATCGAGTCGCCGCCGGCCCCGCCGGTCAGCACGTTCGCCACCGTCGAGCCGGTGATGGTGTCGGCGCCCGAACCGCCGGTGGCGTTTTCGAAGTCGGAGAACGTCTCGACCACCCCGCCGAAGCTGCCGGTGCCGGTGGCGGCCCCGAGCGTGATGGTGCCGCCCACGGCGCTGAAGCCGTAGTCGACCGTGTCCAGCCCCGCGCCGCCGCTCATGCTGTCCAGCCCGCCGCCGCCGGAGACGACATCGTTGCCGGCACCGCCGTCGATGGTGTCGGCGCCCGCGCCGCCGGTCAGCCGATTGGCGCCCGCCGATCCGAGCATGCTGTCGTTGCCTTGCGTGCCGATGGCGTTCTCGATCGAGGTGAACGTCTCGACGACGCCGTCGACAGTGGCACTGCCCGTCGGGATGCCCAGGGTGATGGTGCTGCCCGCGGTGAACGCGCTGTAGTCGACGGTATCGCTGCCGTCGCCGCCGTCTTTGATGCTGTTGCCGATGGTTTGGACCAGGAAGCGGTCGTTGCCCGCACCGCCGGAGAGCGAGTTGTTGCCATACCCGTCGATCAGCAGGTCGTTGCCGGCACCGCCGATTAGGGTGTCGTCGCCATCGTATCCATCGAGGGTGTCGTTGCCGTTGCCGCCGGAGAGCGAGTCGTCGCCGCCGTCGCCGAAGAGGCTATCGGCTCCATCGCCGCCGACGACCGTCTCGTTGTAATACAAGGAGCCGTTAAAGATCACCGAGCCCAGGTATCCGGTGCCGATGGTGATGTTGCTGCTGGTGTAGCTGTTGATCACCATGCCCTTCGTCGGGTCAGCAAACTTGCCTGTCAAGTTGCCCGAGCCGGGCGTATAGAGCCAAAACTGGTAGTAGTCCGCCGAGCTGACCGATAGGTGATCAATGGTCGTGAACTGCTGCAGCTGTACTGCCGACGTAGCAACCTCGTAATTACTGACCCGCAGCGTCTCCAGGCCGATGAAATTGTCTCCGCTGATGTCGGCGCCATAGGTGGCGTCCAGCGTATCGATCCCCGCGCCGCCATCGAGTGTACTGCTGCCGGGAAAGCCGCGGACCAGCACGTCATTGCCAGTGCCGCCGGAGAGCGAATTGTTGCCCGAGTCATCGATCAGCAGGTCGTTGCCGGCGCCGCCGAGCAGCGTGTCGTTGTCGCCATAACCGTTCAACGTGTCGTTGCCGTTGCCGCCGGAAAGCGAGTCGTCGCCATAGTCGCCGTAAATGCTATCCGCCCCCGCCGTGGGTATGCCGCCAGTTACACCGGCGGAGACCCCGCCGGGCGTGATGATGTCATTGTTGCCGGTTCCGTTGATCGTCGCCATGTCCCCAAGTCTCCGCTCACGAGTTGGCCTCGCTCGGTCCGGGATGACGCCGATGGATCTCATGTCGCTTCGGCCCCCTGGGCATCACAGCGTTGGCGCGACACCCCCGAACTACGGAAGCCTAGCCGAACTCGAAATCAAAGAAAAACGGGTTTTGTTCGCGCGGCCGCTTCGCGCAGTATGCCTTCGTCGGAACAGTCCAAACGGGGAGTGCACCACAATCATGACGCATCGCATCGTCTTCCTCGACCGTGAGTCGATTGCGCCACAGGTCGTTCTCCGCCGCCCTTCATTTGAGCATAGCTGGATGGAGTATGCGTGGACGACGGCGCGGCAGGTTCCCGAACGCCTCGCGGACGGGGCCGACATCGTCATTACCAACAAGGTGCCGCTGCGCGAGGCGACCCTGGCCCAGGCGCCGAAGGTCAGGCTGATCGCCGTCGCCGCGACGGGAACGGACATCGTCGATGTCGGCTGGTGCCGGGAGCACGGCATCGCCGTCTGCAATATCCGCGGCTATGCGATCGACACCGTCCCCGAGCACACGTTCGCCCTGATCTTCGCCCTGCGCCGCAACCTGCTGGCCTACCACGACGCCGTCCGGCGCGGACGCTGGCAGGCGAGTGGCCAGTTCTGCTTCCTCGATTATCCCATCCGGGACCTGCGCGGCAGCGCGCTCGGCATCATCGGCGAAGGCGTGCTCGGCCAAGCGGTGGCGAGGATCGGCCGGGCGCTGGGGATGCGGGTGATGTTCGCGGCGCACAAGGGGCGCAGCGGTCAGGGCAAGATGTACACGCCGTGGGAGGACGTGCTGGCGCAGAGCGACATCATCACCCTGCATTCGCCGCTGACGCCGCAGACGCGCGCCATGATCGCCATGCCGGAGTTCCGGGCGATGACGCGCCGCCCGCTGCTGATCAACACCGCGCGCGGCGGCCTGGTGAACGAGGCGGACCTGGCGACGGCGCTGCGCGAGGGCCTGATCGGCGGCGCCGGGTTCGACGTGCTGACCGCCGAGCCGCCGGCCGAGGGCAACCCGCTGCTCGGATTGCTCGACATGCCGAACTTCATCCTCACGCCGCACGTGGCCTGGGCCAGCGACGAAGCGATGCAGGTGCTCGCCGACCAGTTGATCGACAACATCGAGAACTTCGTCCGGGGCGAGCCCTCGAACCTCGTGACCTGATCCCGGCCGCGGCCTGCCTCCGCTTGCGAACGCGTGACGGCCGCAGCATATTTCCGCGGCCGAGTGGAGCGGGCTTCCGCATGGGACAGATCACCTTCACCGCCAACCTGCAGCGCCACGTGCCGTGCCCGCCCGCCCGTACCGAGGGGGTGACGGTGCGCGAGGTGTTGGACGCCGTTTTCGCGGGGAACCCTCGGCTGCGGGATTATGTTCTCGACGAGCAGGGGCGGTTGCGCCGGCACGTCAATGTCTACGTCGACGACCGCCCGGTCGAAGATCGTGTCGGCTTGAGCGACGCGGTCGGCCCGGCCGCCGACGTCTTCGTCTTCCAGGCGCTTTCGGGAGGATAGCCATGTCCGATCTCCTCGACGTCGCCAGCCGCAAGGGCTTGTTCCGCTTTCGGCGGCGAGGTTCGGTCTGGGAGGCGGGGCCGCCGGCGTTCCTCGGCCAGCCGGTCACGGCCGTCCTGTCCGACCCGCGCGACGGGCGCCTCTACGCCGCACTCCGCCTCGGCCATTTCGGCATCAAGCTGCACTGCTCGGCGGACGGCGGCGGGACGTGGGAGGAGGTGTCTGCGCCGGCCTTCCCGACCGACCGCGAAGCCGGCGCCGCCGCGCCCGCCGTCGACATGATCTGGACGCTCGCAGCCGGCGGCGAGGGCGAGCCCGGCGTACTGTGGGCCGGCACGCTGCCCGCCGCGCTGTTCCGCAGCGGCGATGGCGGCCGGAGCTGGGCGCTGGTGGAGAGCCTGTGGACCGTGCCGGAGCGGGGGCAATGGCAGGGCGGCGGCTACGACCTGCCGGGGCTCCACTCGATCCTCGTCGATCCGCGGGACAGCCGGCGGTTGACGGTCGGCATCTCCTCGGGCGGCGTCTGGAAGAGCGACGATGGCGGGGCCGCCTGGCGGGTCCAGGGGATCGGCCTGCGAGCCGAATACGTGCCGCCCGCGATGGTACTCGATCCGGTGGTGCAGGACCCGCATCGCCTCGCCCAGTGCGCCGCGGTGCCGGAGGTCGTCTGGTGCCAGCACCACAACGGCATCTTCCGCTCGACCGACGGTGCCGCGACCTTCGCGGAGATCGCGCCGGTGGCGCCGTCGGCGTTCGGCTTCGCGGTGGTGGCGCATCCGCAGGATCCCCTGACCGCGTGGTTCGTCCCGGCGGTCAAAGACGAATGCCGCATCCCGGTAGGCGGGCGACTGGTCGTCAACCGGACGACCGACGGCGGCCGGAGTTTCGTCGCGGCGGGCGAGGGGCTACCGGCACACGGCAGCTTCGACCTCGTCTATCGCCACGCGCTCACGATCGACGGGAGCGGCACGCGGCTGGCGATGGGGTCGACCACCGGCAACTTGTGGACCAGTGACGACGGCGGTGAAACCTGGACGCAGGTCAGCGCTTTCCTGCCGCCGATTGCGCAGGTTGCGTTCGGTTGAACCCTCCCGCCGCCCGCCCGGGAGGGCGACGCGGCGGGAGCACGACCGTCAGGCGTGCGGCACCGAGTTCTTGCCCTTGATGATGCGGTCGATCGCCTCGGCCGCCGCTTGATGAGCTTCCGGTGGTGCGCCGCCGTCGATGGCGCCCCGGTGCGCGGCGGCGGCATCCTTCAAAATGCCCACGGCCTCCTCGGGCTCGATGACCCCCAACTCCGACAGCGAAACGAGCATCGATTCGCAAATCGAAAGAGCGGCAAGACCAGCAGCATTCACGTGTATTGTCATGTGTTTTACTCTCGGAGCAAACGCGGCATGAAACTGCCGCACCGCGCTCCAGGACGGCTAGACATAGTAACCTTAAACGAATATTTTCATGAAAAGTTGATATGCGTTAGCAGATGAGCGATTTACATGAAGGTGGTTGTCCGCTTACGCAAGGTGTCAAGGGTGCATTGAGGGCGCGCGAGGGATTATAATCGCCCGTCGTGCCGGGCCCGACACGTTGGCAAACCGCGCCCACCCAGGGCCCCGCCGATTCGAGGACATGCGACCGATGGCCGATGTCGAGAGCCCCCTGGCGAAGAAGCTGGCGCATTACGCGCCGTTGTCGGCCGCGGAGCGGAGCTGCCTCGCCGACCTGCAAGCGCGCCGGCGCGCGCTCCCGGCATCGACCGAGGTGGTGCACGAAGGGCAGACCGACCACCACGCCTTCATCCTGCAGGCCGGCTGGATGCAGTGCTACAAGCTGGTGCCGAACGGTGGCCGGCAGATCATCAGCTTTCCGCTGGCGGGCGACATTCTGGGATTGCGCAGCGTCCTGCTGCGGGCGTCCGATCATTCTTTCGCCAGCCTGACGGACGCCGTCGTCAGTGATATTTCCCTGGACCGGATGATCGAGACGTTCAGGGAGTTTCCGCGGCTCGGCACCGCCATTCTTTGGGCGGCGTCGCGGGACGAGGCGATGATGGTCGAGCACTTGGTGAACATCGGGCGGCGTACCGCGATCGAGCGCTTGGCGCACCTGTTTCTCGAGCTGGGACAGCGGCTCGAACTGGTGGGCCTGGACTTGGCGGACGGCTTCGAATGTCCGTTGAACCAGTATGTGCTCGCGGATGCCCTCGGCCTGACCGCCGTGCACGTCAATCGCGTACTCCGCCAGCTACGCGAGCGGGGGCTGATCACCCTGAAGTCGCATCGGGTCGTCATCCAGAATCTCGAGGGGTTGAGAGTGCTGGCCGGGTACGACAACGCCTACCTCGATCAAACCGGGCCGCGGCACTAGACGGACACGATCCGGGAGTCGATGCGCCGGGTGCGCATTTCGAGACGACTGATCTGGGTTAGTGCGCTCCTGCGGGCGTCCTTTATCTTTCGGGCATCCAGGCATTGCCCGCTGTGGGCGCCG
>Ga0209573_1001753_pt1 | contig 31177 bp, 38 predicted proteins | sample TNRBio252014_DNA_FD_185870 | JGI IMG/M metagenome (GOLD analysis project Ga0209573, IMG submission 185870) | Wastewater treatment Type I Accumulibacter community from EBPR Bioreactor in Madison, WI, USA - TNR Reactor_6/25/2014_ DNA (SPAdes)... | ecosystem: Engineered > Bioreactor > EBPR >...
CCGTGTTTATGAAAAAAGAGTCGCTTCCAGCGTCGCTATGATTTGGGTTTCTTCTATCCACATTTTGCTAAAGAAACTGTCTGCTCCTCTACCTGAAGAAGTCACCGTTTAACCGACCAACTCCCAATTGTGGTTTTCGGATAGGCTCTCAATCCGCATCCGCCAATTAAGGCGGATGAATGGACGGTCGGCTGACGCACGAGGGTCAAACCTACGCGCCGCACGTTTCAATCCGCATCCGCCAATTAAGGCGGATGAATGGCAGGCGCTCGAACAGAGCTTTCGCCATGACCCCCGAAAAGTTTCAATCCGCATCCGCCAATTAAGGCGGATGAATGGGATCCGTTGCCAGTCGGTAGGGTGGGTTGTCGCGGTTTCAATCCGCATCCGCCAATTAAGGCGGATGAATGGGCTGCAAAACCGGATGATGGATTTAGCCACCGGTGTTTCAATCCGCATCCGCCAATTAAGGCGGATGAATGGCAGCCGCACTCCCGACAAAGCCGGTAGGCACAAAAGTTTCAATCCGCATCCGCCAATTAAGGCGGATGAATGAAATTGCCATCGTCAAATCCGGCGGGCTGAAAACTGTTTCAATCCGCATCCGCCAATTAAGGCGGATGAATGGTTTCCGGGATGCGCGCCTCCTGCTCACTCAAGCCGTTTCAATCCGCATCCGCCAATTAAGGCGGATGAATGGTATTTTGAAGAAATAGGAGCAGGCTTATCAATACGTTTCAATCCGCATCCGCCAATTAAGGCGGATGAATGAAGCAGGAGGTACATAAACAGTGGGAAACACAGAAGTTTCAATCCGCATCCGCCAATTAAGGCGGATGAATGATCCTCAAACAGATTCAAGGGGATGTGTCTGACATGTTTCAATCCGCATCCGCCAATTAAGGCGGATGAATGGCCAGGCGCGTGGCGATGCTTAATCAGTGGGATGTGTTTCAATCCGCATCCGCCAATTAAGGCGGATGAATGGGTAAGCCGTCGCGGCGGCGGTGATCGCCGTGCCAGTTTCAATCCGCATCCGCCAATTAAGGCGGATGAATGCCCAAATCCAAAAGCTCAACACCCTCTACGACCTGTTTCAATCCGCATCCGCCAATTAAGGCGGATGAATGAAGCGTTGCCCGGACGCGAACGGCGGCGCATAAGGTTGCGTTTCAATCCGCATCCGCCAATTAAGGCGGATGAATGGCGACCAATGGGTATCGGATCAGCTCGGTAACGGTGTTTCAATCCGCATCCGCCAATTAAGGCGAATGAATGGTATATTACAAGCTTTCTTGTTTTATTTGTCAACAAGTTTCAATCCGCATCCGCCAATTAAGGCGGATGAATGTTGCAAATCAGCTAGGCATTAAACAGGGGCATGTCTGGTTTCAATCCGCATCCGCCAATTAAGGCGGATGAATGACGATATTCTGGCGACGCTTCGCGCCGAACAGGGGTTTCAATCCGCATCCGCCAATTAAGGCGGATGAATGATCAGCGCTACGGCCATCATGCCAATGGCAGAATGGGTTTCAATCCGCATCCGCCAATTAAGGCGGATGAATGGGCATTGACCGAGCCGATGGAGGGGGCGGTATCGATGTTTCAATCCGCATCCGCCAATTAAGGCGGATGAATGGCGGTCTGCTACTAAACTCCGGGCTACGGATTAGCGTTTCAATCCGCATCCGCCAATTAAGGCGGATGAATGGTGTCGCTGCTCTCCTCCGTGGCCGCTGCCGTTTGTTTCAATCCGCATCCGCCAATTAAGGCGGATGAATGCTACTCAAGGACCACGCCGTCACCCGGTTCGAACGGTTTCAATCCGCATCCGCCAATTAAGGCGGATGAATGTCGCGTCATCAAAATCAATGCGGTGACGGTCTCGGTTTCAATCCGCATCCGCCAATTAAGGCGGATGAATGGCTGTCCCTGATTTGTCGCCCTGGTTTGATGGGAGCGTTTCAATCCGCATCCGCCAATTAAGGCGGATGAATGCCGGTGCTGAGCAACAGGCGTATGGATTATGGGCAGTTTCAATCCGCATCCGCCAATTAAGGCGGATGAATGACCGCAGCCGTTACACTGCCCAAGACCGCCAATCTTGTTTCAATCCGCATCCGCCAATTAAGGCGGATGAATGGGGCCGAAGGTAGAGGCAATTTCAGCCGAAGATCGCGTTTCAATCCGCATCCGCCAATTAAGGCGGATGAATGGCCTGCCCGGCCTGTCGTGTGGCTGCAAAAAGCGTTGTTTCAATCCGCATCCGCCAATTAAGGCGGATGAATGGCAATGATCGAGGCAAACTGGCCCGCCTCGATAAAGTTTCAATCCGCATCCGCCAATTAAGGCGGATGAATGGCCCTTCCTCACAACTTGCTGATTTGGTTTTGATTTTTTGGGTATTGTTCGGAACCTCCATAGTTTGTTAAATTTCATGGCTAAGTTAGCTGCTTTAAATTTAAAAATATTAAAAATTTCAGCTGGTTATGATATGCGCGAAACCCCTCTGTTTCAGACCATAGCTTGGGGTTCGCGCGATCCATTTTTTCAGATAACCAAAGAGTCATTCTCAAAATCAATGGCTTTGAATACACCGTATTCTTTAACATGCTGCTCCAAGGGTTCAGTAAGTCGATAAAACCGCAAATTGTCCTCGCTTTCATCAATCTCCTCTAATAATCGCCGTTCCAAGGCTTCGTACTGAGCTTGATTAACCCGGCACTCGAACACTGATTTCTGTACACGTTGCCCGTAATTAAGGCAGGCTCGCGCTACACGCCGTAATCGTCTCCGGCCCTCCGGCGCTTCAGTGCGAACGTCATAGCTCACTAAAATCATCATTAGGAGTCGCCTTTCAGGATTAACGAATTAAAAATGGCAAATAACCTTCCATATCTCCTCGTAAGACCCTGGCTAATAAGCGGGCCTGTATATGGGGCAATAAGCCAAAGGGAATCGGTTGTTGCAGCAGGGCGTGATTTACTTCTTCTTGTTTGCGCTGCTGATAAGCAGCCAATACAGTTTTTCGACCGTTTTCAGACAAGTACACCGCGCCGCCCGGTCTTAACTCAAAATCTTTCTCGGTCAGTTGACTGCGATTGATTAAAGTTAAAGCAAGCCGATCCGCCAAAGGCCGAAATTCCTCCATTAAATCCAGCGCTAAAGCGGGTCGTCCGGGACGTAGTGCGTGGAGAAAACCTAGCTGGGCGTCTAAGCCAACGCTCTCTACAGCCGACCGGCAATCATGAACCAATAAGGTATAAAGAAACGAAATCAGAGCGTTGAAGCGATCTAATGGGGGTCGGCGACTACGGCGTTCAAATGAAAAGACGTGACGCGCATCAGGACGAATCAGATGTCGTACTGCTGCAAAGTAAACACGAGCGCCGTCGCCTTCCACACCTCGCACCCCATCTAGGCTTTCCTCGATCGGCAAGCGCCGAATATGCCCGGCTAACAACCGTCCGCTGTGTCGCAATGCCTCCTGATCGTCGGTATTGCCACTATCACGCGCGCCCCGTAAAACGATTTGCCGGGCGTTACGCAGTTTGCCGACGACGAAAGCCCGCGCTAACTCCAGAGCTTGCGTTGTCGCTGCGCGATGTTGCGCCTGCCTTAATAAAACATTGCCACTCAAGGAGCCTTCCAGACGCGCCTTGAACTGACCCCGCCGATCCAAAAATACGACGCCCCGCCCATCGTCAGCGCAGCGATGCAACGTCGCTGGGCTGATCATGATGTCGCCAAAAATCACCACGCTTCCCAAATGATGCAGCGGAACCTGCAACCGTTTTTGCCGCTCGATTTCCACTACCAGTGTTTCACCTTCCATGTGCAGATAAGCGCCTTGGGTCATGACGTACAGCGTATTCAAGAGATGGCGCATGGGTCTCCCTCCTCATCCGGGTCGTAAAGCGCTTTCCGTAACGAACGCAAGCGAGCAGCTCTGGCCAGCATCGTCGGTTGGCAAAGATCCGACAGCGAGCAGTCCTTGCAACGTAATTCTGTGACCGGTGGCGGTAGATGCTCGTCGGCGAGCATGGCCCGGATCTTCGGCACCAGTTCTTCCACTTGGGCGCGTAAAGCCGCCGTAATGACTACCTCACGGCGACGGCGAGAACTGTGGTGAAAAATGGCTCCGCGCGGGACGGAGCGCCCCAACATTTCTTCCAGGCACAGGGCCTGAGCGGCCAGTTGCAGATCATCATGCGGGCGCGCACGGCGTGGGCCATGCTTGTATTCAACCGGGAAGGGCGTACCGTCCGGCAGAAATTCCACCACATCAGCCCGCCCGATCAGCCCTAAGCGTCGGGAGTAGAGCGGCAGAGCACGCTCGACCCGCACCGCCCCTTCCAGGCGGCTTTCCGGCGTATCCACCTGCTCATGCACAGCCCGCCCGCGCAAGGTGTAGACGTTCTCATCCCATGCCTGCTCGGCATGAATCAATGCACATTGTCGCGGACAGTAGCTGTAATGCTGGAGCGCCGAAATCATGATCGCGTCCTCTAATTCCTCCTCTGGCGCGATCATGGCGCTTCATCCGACGAGACGTTGTAAACGGACCCCCTCCGGCAAGCCCGTTTCATCCAGGGTAAGGGTGTAATCCTCAAAATTGCGCGGGGTAGTCGCGGGATCATGCAAAGCTACTGCAATCCGCTCAAACAGCCGATGGGAGGGCGCATGACCCAACGCCGAATCATGCTGAAAGACGTACAAACCCCGTGTGGTCATCTGGCCACGGGCGGCGGAATGATCATGCTCGAACATGTTGCTTAAGGCTTCCCACAGCAGGGCTAAATCATCCTGAGAAAAGCCGGTTTGCGCTGCCAGATGCGCGGAGATAAAACCGTGCGCTCGATAAAGCCCATAAGGCACGGTGAATTTGCGGCCCATGGTGCGGTTATCGCCGCTTTGTTTTTCGGCCTCGGCCTCGGTGGCGACCGCCATGCGGGTGATGGAATGCTCGGCGGGCGTGATCGGGTTCATGCTGCGGGCGAAGGTCATTTGCACCGGGCCGCGCACTTGGCCGCAATTGGCTTCCTTCAAACTCATGACCGCCCCAAAGGTGCGGATGTCATAGAAATTCTTGCACATCCACTGTCGCGCCTGGCCGACATCATCACCGCCCTTGCGTTTGCCGTCCGCGCCTTTCGGGTCCAGATTGAGCGCTGAATAGGCTTTTTCTTGTTGCCTGGTCAGGATGGCTTTTTCCTTCACATAAATTTCGTAGTCCGGCTGATCCGCTTTGGCGATTTCCACGTAATTGCGCACCTTGCGTTTCAGGCAGACATCCGTCACCAAGCCATGACCGGTTTGCGGGTCCATGCGCGGCAAGTTACCGGCATCGGGATCGCCGTTGGGATTACCGTCCAACACGTCGAACAGCAAAACAAATTCATAACGATTCTTAATGGCGTCAGTCATGGTTGGTCGCTCCCCTGATCGGTCGATGCGTTATCCAAAGCTTTTTTGGTAAAGAAGTCCTGGCGTTGATGGTAGTAGCCGATAGCAAATCGGCCCTGATCATCCAGGCTCAGACTGGCCGGAAATTGGGTGATCGCTTCTAGAATCTGGCCGATTAAATTTTCCAGCCAAATCACTTGCCCGGCGGCGAGTTTGTTCAGATGGTGATTTTTTAGCTTGAGCAAATAGGCAAAGGCGGTGACCGGTGTGGCCGAGGCAGAGCCGTAGAATTTGTCGCGGATAGTGGCGTTCAGGCCGGGACTGGCTAATTCCTGAGCGCGTTCGAGCACGGCAAACAGCCGCCCTAAACGGTAGCCGATGTTGGGGTTTTGTAGATCAAGCGACACAGCAACCTCCTGTTGGTGGGGAGAATAAAAACGAGTGTGGCGAACCAGAATGGCTTTGATTAAGGCGGCGCGAACGTAATTGACCGTCCCTTGTTCGGCGCGGATGCGCTGCAAGACGGCAATCAGCAGGCTTTGCGGGTAGGGCGTTCCGGTCAGAATCGCCCGCAATGTTTCACCAGCCAGTAGCGGCGGAATGTTCTCGCTTTTGCCCTGAGCAGCCGTGGCGACCAATAAGCGCCACACCGGCAGAAACTCAGGGTCACGCGGTGAGCGCACGATGGTGAGATCATCGAAGTGCTGGCGAATATTCGCCGCCAGTTCCCGCACCGTGCTGACATTCCACAGGCGCACCGCCAGACGCGCATTGTTTGGCGCTAAGCCCAGCACGAAAAAGCGAGTATTATCTTGATCGAGCGGCTTTATTCCTGATTGGGTCGGTGCGCCATACAAGACCCTGATGGCTTCCACCCCACGCGCCGGATCGTCGGGATCAGGTTGCAGCCAGTCAGCAAAAAGGTCTTCAGCGGGGTCGGCTTTCTCGGCCCAAAAGACAAAAGTGTCCGCGCCGACCAGTAGACGTTGGCGGGAATCAACCCGCAGCAAATAATTCAAGGCGGTGGTGTAGGCGAATGCAGAATATTCACCCACCGGCGCATTTTGGCCCTGATCTTTACCGTAGGAACAGGCAGCGGCGAAGTTGAAAGAAAAGAGATTGGCCCCACTGCTTTGTGCGCCGCGCACACCCTTAATGGCCGGATGCAGGCGGGCGATGGCATCTGGCTTGCCGCTGACCAGACAGCGTTGGCGAAGGGTCGCTGGAGTGGGTCCGCCAGCGATCACCGCTTGCCGCACGGCGTCGCGTTGGCAGATTAGGTTCAGATCACCTTCCAGCCGCAAGCTGATGGACTCGGTAGTCTTGTCGAGTTCCGGCCACAATGGATGGGCGAATACCGCGCTGAAATCGCCCTTTCCTAAAAAAATCAGTGCGGCCTGTATACCTTCGTCACTAACAGGAGATGGAAAAAGGTCACGGATCCGCTGTAGAAATGCGGCATGGGTTTCGCGGCTGCGGCTTTGCTCCTTCTCCAGCGCGGTGGCGTCCAGTTTGGCGGCGCGAGCGGCGTTGACCGCGCCCAAGACATAGCCTATTCCGTCCCAGAGCAGATTGGCGCTAATCCCGACCGTCCGTTTAACAGCTTGTGGCACAACAAATAATCGCCCTTTATCCCGCTTATTATTCCCGTCGCGAGTGTCCTCAAGATCGACAAAATTGCCTTCTCGATTCAATAGGATGATGAAAGGGATCGCCTTGCGCTCGAAGCCAGGTGGCGGTAACTCTTCCTGCTGTCTTTGATAGTAATCGCACAGGGCTTGCAAAATCATCGGGCAATCTCCTCGCTATCCCAGTCCGGTATGCGCAAGCTGCCGTTATCCAATTGAGCGCGGAAAAAACAGGGCGTGGGTTCAACGCCGCCATACTCCAGGTCATACAGCATCCACCCTAGATCGCGGGTTTCGGGAATAGGCGCTGTTTCCAATTCAGCAATATCCGCCCACGCGAAAGCGGCTGAAAATTCCCGGCAACCGAGATAGGGCTGATTGAAGCATTGGCCCTTCTCGGCGCGGCGGCGAACTATGGCGGCGTATTTGCCAGGGGTATCGTCCGGGCCAGCGTGAGCGGTCAATTCAAAGTGGGCATGAATCCGGTAATCCACTTCGCGCAACAACAGAGCAGCGCGTTGTTGCCGGTCTTCTTCCACAGCCAAACTGAGCGCTCCTTTGCCCCGCTTCATTGCCGTTTTTACATTGTCAACCGAGACCACGCTGGCGACCTCGTTTCGCCGCACGGAGGTCCAGCGAATCGGTTTGAGGACATCGATTTGGCTGATGCGCCAGACGATTTGCGGCTTCCAGAAAATCGCCTCCAGCACGCCACGGGCGGCAGAGGGCGTCATCACGTCGTAGGAAACCCGCTCGACCTTCATCTCCGGGCGGGTAAAACAGGCGTAATCACCCCATACCCGTAAGCAAACCGAATTAATCGGCATTCTTTTACCCCCTGTTAAATCATCAGATCGTCCGACCCATAGTGGATGGCTTGTTCTACCCGCAAGCCGACTACCGGGTCATAAAGTTGCGGTGTGATTTGCACGTACACGCCGGGCTGTCGCTCGGCAATGGCCCCTTCCGCCAAGAGCCGCTGATGAACCCGGCGCGGGATATTCACCACGTAACGTTGCAGTTGACGGAGCAGTTTTCGTTCCAACTGATCACTGTGGGCCAGTTGATTTAAGAGCCATTCATTATTGCCATAGCGAACGATGACGGGCGCTTGGGTTTCCGGGATGAGTTGGAATCGTTCAGCGGCGGTGCGAAAGCTAAATTCCAATCGCTGATTATTCTTTAGCAGCGGTACTATTCCTTGACTATCAAGCTGTTCGGTTCCTTTTTGCCAGTACAGAATTTGGAAATACTCGGTAAACAGGGCAGGGGCTAGAGGGTCAGCCGGACGGCGCTGCAACACCTGGCGTCCGGCCTGACAGGCCTGGCGCAAATGGCCTGCTGGGGGCTGAGTTGGCGGGACAAACACCACCACCTGTCCCAAATTGAAACAACGTCCTTCACGATTGCAACGTCCCGCCGCTTGCGCGATGGAATCCAACCCCGCTAGTGCCCGGTAAACCACCGGAAAATCCAAATCGACGCCCGCTTCCACTAACTGGGTGCTGACCACCCGCAGTGGGACGTTGGTGTTTCTCAATCGCCGTTTGATGTCGGCAATCACATCAGAACGGTGCTGGCCGCACATCAGCCCGGAAAGATGGACGGTAGCCGACGGCAACAGGCTGTGCAGAAGGCGGGCATCGTCGCGCCGATCCACAATGCACAAGACGCGAGGATGGGTTTCCAGTTCGGCGGCGAGCGCTTGCCAGGTAACAGGTGTCAGAAGATCAGGAGGGAAAGTCAATTGAACCCGGCGCAAGCCGTCGTACAGTTCATGCACCGCTGCTGCATCACCGACGATCTCCCGCACGTCATCCAGTCCTTTCAGAGAAAAATCAAGGCTATGTCGTGAGGAAAGGTCTGGTTGTGTGGCGGTGCAAAGTACAAAACTGACGCCGTAATAACGGCTCAGCTCACGCATTGCTCCCAGAATGGGCGTTAGAAAATTCGGTGGCAGCAATTGCGCTTCATCCAGAATCACCACGCTGTCAACGATGTTGTGAAGCTTGCGGGTTCGGCTGGTGCGGTTGGCGAACAGCGATTCAAAAAATTGCACACTGGTCGTCACGATCAGCGGCGCATCCCAATTCTCACAGGCCAGCCGACTCCTGGGTGTCTCCTGCTCACCCTCGAAATTGCTGTGATGTTCAAGTACGGCATCCTCACCGAACACCTCGCGAAATACATCCGCCGTTTGCTCAATGATGCTGGTGTAGGGGATGACGTAGAGAATGCGGCGCTTGCCGTGCTGGCGGGCATGACCCAGAGCAAAAGCCATTGAAGCTAAGGTTTTGCCGCCACCGGTTGGCACCGTTAGTGAAAATAAACCGGGCGACTGTTCAGCGGCCTTACGGCAGCGTTCCAGAACCTGCGCTCGCATCCGATTGACAGAGGTATCGTTTGCTTTAGCGGACAACGCCGCCATATAAGTTTCAAAACGCGGCCCCAATTCCGCCAATGTGGGATAGCGACCCCGCTGCGCGGTTTTATCAGGATTCATGAACTGCTCGGTGTCGAGAAAGTCAGCATCTACCAGGCAGGAAAATAGCAAGCGAATCCACAGCGCATGAGCGCGTTCACCGCCGGGATTGGAGGTTGGTAATGGCGCATCGAGAATGTCGGCGGGCAGTGCGGCGGCGAGCGTATCGGTCAGCAAATCAGCTTGTTGCAGGCGATTGGCCAGGCTGGAGACGGGGGCTTCGGCGCTTTGCCAATCCGGTAAACCGGCATGATGTCCGGCGATGAGATAGGCGAGAATCCGGCCTAAGCCTTTCATGCGCTCCATCGCATACAGTGCGCCTGCCGTCGAGTGATCGACCTTACCGGGCGCGGTTTCGATATGCGCCTCATAGCCGGAGGCACCGCGAATATAGCGCTGGAACGCCCCGCGATATTTACCAAGATCGTGCCACAGTCCCGCTAACCTGGCCCAATCGCCCGCACCGAAGGCGGCGGCGAATGATTCAGCCAAGGCAGCCACCCCGTGTAGGTTATCCTCAAGAGGATGGGGTATCCATTGGCCATCACTTTCCTGTTTGACATGGGCGAGAAAGAGGGGAGATTTTTCTGACATCGATAATTTCCTGATTGATAACGAAATGTGGAACTGCGATGATGGTATTCATGAGTGATTTTTTGAATGAAAAGAGCCGGTTATTTAAATCCCTCCAGCAACGGTAACTAAACGCAATGGCTAGTCCACTTCATCTGCTCGTGATCGACCTTGAAACACGTCCTGATGCAATGATCTTGCCCGTAGATCGAGACCCAGCCGCCTTTCCCAAACCGATCCAGCACGAAATCATCACGCTGGGATTTCTGTTGGCGCGAATTGAGCGCGATGGACAAAGCGAGCGCTACAGCATTCGTAAAGTGGGATCAACCAGCATCGCTGATCGGGGAGAACGGGAGATTTTGGCGGGATTCTGGAAGATGGTGGATCGTAATAGACCCCGCGTGGTGACGTGGAACGGGCGCGGTTTCGACGCGGCGGTACTCAAGCAGCGCTCACTGATTCACGGCCTGACGGCTTATAACTGGCATCGCACCGACCCACGCTTTGGCTACGATTACCGCTTTCAAACTGAGTGGCATTGCGATTTGATGGACGTGCTTTGCGATTACGGTGCCTCGCCACGTCTGGGTCTGGATGAAGCCGCGCAAGCCTTGGGGTTACCGGGAAAATGGAATGGCCACGGTGCGGACGTGATGGGTTTAGTGGCCGCTGGCGATTACGCCGCCGTGAATCATTATTGCGAAGGCGACGTATTGAATACTTACGTCTTATATCTGCGCTGGGCGCATTTGAGTACCCGCTTGAGCGGGCGAAGTCACAATGCCAGTGTGCAGAATCTATTGGATTATTTAGAAGCGGGACAGGAGAAAAACCCGCATTGGAAGGAGTTTACCGACTTGTGGCAATCCAGCGAGCGGCCTTGTCCTTTGTTTGTCAATGAACCGCTGGGCGAACCAGGGCCGCAAGCGCTGGAATCACATTTACGAAGTGAAGATGTGATGCCTTAACGGCTGTCATGATGAGGATGCCATCAAGACTCTGGCACTCTGGCCCGCAGACAAAACTGGCTAACGGGTCACCCAGCCACCACAGACTGGAAAAACCTGCCCCACAAAGCAGTTGGCGTGTTCGCTACAGAGATAAGCCGCCAATTCGGCATCCTCTGTGGCGCTCACCAAGCGCCCTAGCGGTACCTCTCGTTTCAGGCGCTCCTGAAACCGGGGATTGGCTTGCACCTCTGGCGGAAAATAGGTGGGGTTATCCACAAAATTCTGAGCGATGGCGTTGACCTGGACGTTATAAGGCGCGACTTCCACGCCGACGGCTTGGACATAGGCCAGTTGGGCACCACGGGCAGCGCTATAGCTTGAGGTGCGCTTCATGCCCCGCAATGCAGAAGCGCTGCCCATGACCACAATCTTTCCAGCCTGCCGCTCGATCATGCCGGGTAAGACGGCTCGAACCAGCCGCATCAGCGGATGGACCAGCGCAGCAAACGTCTCATGCCACTCTTGCTCGGTGACTTCGGTCGCTAAGGTTGTCGGCGCTGGAATGGCCAGATTAGCAACCAGCGCATCGAGCGGCCCGGATTCTGCAATCAGACGGGCGGGCGCGTGTTCGTCAGTCAGTGGATCATCATTCGCGATGACGGTTGCGCCGTGCTGGGCGAACACGTCACACAGCACCGGCCCCATGAATAAGTCAGCGTGAGTGATCAGCACACGCTTTTTTGAAAGCAGGTTGTCAGGCATATTATCCTCCTCATCAGAACAACAAGCGCAATTAGTTTAGCTGGCTACTCACCGTCTCATAAAGGGATTAACACCAAATATTAATACACAATATGAACAACGCGTTATTCATGTACTGCGCTATTTGAAAGCGCCTTACCCAACTCATTGCGAATTACGCGCTGATTTGCGACATGTCATCTACAAATCATTTTTTAATTTCGGTTTTAGTCAATTTCTAGGCGACTAATGCCATCGCTTATAAATGCGGCTTCACCTGCACCCTGTCATCGACAATCAAGCACCCCGCTGGTCGATTCTCAATGTGTCCTTCGGCCAAGCTGAAGATTAAAGTGAAAGCCCTAAATAAATTACTTATTTTTTGAGCAGCGCTGCTCAATGGACTGCAAATTCGTTAAGATGGTCCTACGAAGCGGGGGTGCTCCCTATCGGGAGCTGAGAGAGTCCCTTTGAACCTGATCCGGTTAATACCGGCGTAGGGAAGCTGTCTGATTCCATGACCCCTATCGCCCTCGCTCGTCCTTTGCCACTACCTCAGGACACATCTTATGAGTGCGACCCCCCAGGACTTATTACAGCCAACTGCCCGGCTGTCGACCGCCGTCACCCGCCCTTTCCCCGACTCGCGAAAAATCTATATCACCGGCTCCCAACCCGATATTCGGGTGCCGCTACGTGAAGTGCTTCAGCATCCCACCGTCAACGGGTCTGACTTGGAGCAGAATCCGCCGATTCCGCTCTACGATGGCTCCGGCCCCTACACCAATCCGGGTGTCGCTATTGACCTGATCCAGGGCTTGGTGAGTGTGCGCGGGGCCTGGATTGAGCAGCGCCACGATACCGAGCAACTCCCCGGTCTCAGTTCAGCGTATGGGCGTCAGCGTGCGGCAGATGCAGCGCTTGACGCCTTGCGCTTTGCCCATTTGCGCACACCCCGTCGAGCTAAAGCCGGGCATACCGTCACTCAGATGCATTACGCCCGGCGGGGTATCATCACCTCGGAAATGGAATTCGTGGCGCTGCGCGAGGATCTGCGTTTACAGGCATTACGCGCAGACGCCCGTTATCAGCGCCTGCTCCGGCAGCATCCCGGCCAGCATTTTGGCGCAGCTCTGCCGCAGGAAATCACCCCGGAGTTTGTCCGCGCCGAGGTCGCACGGGGCCGGGCGATTATTCCCGCCAACATCAATCACCCTGAACTGGAGCCAATGATCATTGGCCGCAACTTTCGGGTGAAAATCAATGGCAACCTTGGCAATTCGGCGCTGAGTTCCTCCATTGCCGAAGAGGTTGAAAAAATGGTCTGGGGCATCCGCTGGGGTGCGGACACGATCATGGACCTCTCAACGGGCAAAAACATCCACGAAACCCGCGAATGGATTATTCGTAATGCACCGGTGCCCATTGGCACCGTACCGATCTATCAGGCGTTGGAGAAAGTGGATGGTAAGGCGGAAGAATTAACGTGGGCGCTGTTCCGCGATACGCTGATTGAGCAGGCCGAGCAGGGCGTGGATTACTTCACCATCCATGCCGGTGTGTTGTTGCGTTATGTGCCGCTCACCGCAGACCGGGTGACAGGTATCGTCTCGCGTGGTGGCTCTATCCTGGCTAAATGGTGTCTGGCCCATCATCAGGAAAATTTCCTCTACACCCATTTCGACGAACTGTGCGAGATCATGCGCGCCTATGACGTGAGTTTTTCGCTAGGCGATGGGCTACGTCCGGGTTCATTGGCTGATGCGAACGATGCCGCTCAGTTCGCCGAGCTGGAGACACTGGGCGAATTGACCAAAAAAGCGTGGGCGCACGAGGTCCAGGTCATGATCGAAGGCCCGGGTCATGTGCCGATGCACATGATTAAGGAAAACATGGACAAGGAGCTGGCCGATTGCTTTGAAGCCCCGTTTTACACGCTCGGCCCGCTGATTACCGACAGTGCGCCCGGTTATGACCATATCACCTCAGCGATTGGCGCGGCCCAGATCGGCTGGTACGGCTGTGCCATGCTGTGCTATGTGACGCCGAAAGAGCATCTGGGTCTGCCGGATAAGGACGATGTTCGCGCTGGTATTATCGCTTACAAGATTGCTGCGCATGGTGCGGACCTCGCTAAAGGCTATCCGGGTGCGCAACTACGCGATAATGCGTTATCCAAAGCCCGCTTTGAATTTCGCTGGGAGGATCAATTCAATCTCGGCTTCGATCCGGAAAGGGCGCGTGAGTATCACGACGCCACTTTGCCCAGAGAGGCCGCCAAGGTGGCCCATTTCTGCTCGATGTGCGGTCCGCATTTCTGCTCCATGAAAATCACGCAGGATGTGCGGGACTACGCCAAAAAACAGGGTCTGTCTGACCTAAGCCTCGCGGTTCAGCGAGGGTTAGAGGAGAAGGCCACCGAATTTAGCGAGAGCGGTGGCCAGATTTACCGTCAGCGGGATTAGTTATGCCCTCGCTGATGTGAACGGGGATTTGCGTTCTAGATAGGGCTGCCGGGTTTCTAATTGACCCGGCAGCAGAATCTCTGTTTATCGCAAATACGCCCCATCCACGCCAATCTTGCCCGGCCCATCAAGGACATAAATTCCCGCCGAATTACCTTGGACGTGGAAAGCGATTTCCCCATGATGTACGGTGATTTCATTCCCTGTTACGGCGTCACGGTAATGGCCATTGCGGATATTATTAACGCGGATGTCCTGGCCACCGTCGATAGTCAAACCCACCACCGCATAACTTTCGCCGTTATTGTAATCACGGACAAAGCTAATGCCGCTGCCCCATTCGTTGACCTGACTCATCGGCCCCTTTTGCAGAGCGGGAATGGCGCGGCGAATGTGATTGAGCCGCTTGATGTGTTGATACAGCGGATGGCCCTGAGTCTGGCCGATGCGCTCACCCGTTAAATGGTCGCCAAAATAGGCGCGACCGGTCTGATCCAGGGTGTCGTCATTGCTGATGACATCCTGTGGCGCACCTTTCATGAACTCGATTTCTTCGCCGTAATACAGGCAGGGGATGCCGCGTGCTGTCCACAGCAGGTTATAGGCCGCTGCCGCCATCCACTGGTCGCCCTTAAAGCGGAAACGGAAATCGTTATCCGGGCCGACATCGTGGTTTTGCAGGAAGGTGACCAGCGTCGAGGGGTCACCGAAAATCCAGTCCATATCCAGCACCGCCTTCACGCCGCCGAAGCTGCCTCGGCTGAGGTTATCGCGGAAGGTGGAGAACAAACCAAAATCCAGCACCGCAAAACCAGAATCGCCGCCGGAGTTGGGGTCGCGGGGATCGTGACCGAGCCGGGTATACCACCATGGCCGGATGAACGACGGGCCGTTATCGCCATGGCCCAAATCACCAAAGCCGTAGCCCTTGACCAGATTCTCGCCGAAGACGAATAAGCCGGGTTTGTGGGCTTTCCAAGCATTGACGTATTCCAGCAGATTATCGCGTGGGACGTGCTTCACGGTGTCGATGCGCAGCGCGTCTACACCCATGTCGAGATAGGTGTTGATTGAGCCAATCAGATAATCCTTCACATTCTGGCGTTCGGTGGCGAGATTGATGCAATCACCGGCGATATGTTTCAACTGCACCGCGCCGCTTTCCCAGTCGCCGCCACAGATAAAACCGTGCTGCATGTACCAGTCGGGATCGAGGTTATTGGCGTCAATGCCGAAGAAGCGACCGGGGTTATAGCCCGGTTTGGGCACGGTCTCGCCGGTCTTGGGATCCACCAGCGGCTCCACCCCTTGCGGGTCGCGGTGGTGGCGTTCTTTATACCAATCCGGCGCAACCGGGTTGTCGATGTCATCCCGATTCGGCCAGGCGTAATTGCCGAGATTGCCCTGATACGGACCATGATTAACGCGCCCCTGTTCCGAACCCTGCGGCACGTAATACTTGGTCGGTAGGTGGTCGATATGCACCTTGCCGCGAATGCCGTACTGGCAGGAGTGATTGACCACCACGTCCTGAATGATTTTGAGGCCGCGCTTGTGGGCTTCGTCGATCAAATTTTGATACGTGGCATCCGGCGATTCTAGCCGGGGATCAATCCGCGTCCAGTCGTAGGCGTGATAGCCGTGATAATCCAGACCGCTGCGATTTTCGACCGGCGGGGTGATCCAGATGGCGGTAAAACCGAGATCGCGGATGTAATCCAGCCGCTGAATCAAGCCTTTGAAATCACCGCGCCAATGCGGGTCTTCGGGTTGGCCGGTCTCGCGGTTGAACTTGATGCGGTCGCGGCAGAAAAAACTGATGCTGGGATCACCTTCGTAAAAGCGAGCGGTCAGCAGAAAGTAAATGGTTTCTTCGCGGAAATCCTGGCCGCTGGGGGTCACCGGGTAGCGGGTGGAGGGGGTGCGTGCAGTCTCACGGGCCGGCGGCTGATAGGCGGCCACTGTGCTGGTGGTGGCGGCGCTTGGGCTGTCGTGCCATTGACCATTGGCGTAATAGCCGCTGCGTTCACGCCATAAGTCGGCGGTTTGAGCACCGTGCTGGTCGTTGAAGACCAGATTGGCGGATTGCACATCTGCCAGCCGATAGCTAAACCAGCCATCGGCTTCTGCTGTCATCGGTACGCCCGGCCACGCGGACCCAGAAGTCTGCGGGTAGGTATTCCAGTAATGAAGATAAACCGTATCGGCCCAATCGGCCGGTTTGTGGAAATGGATAATCAGTTCGGGCATGGCCAAGAATCCAGTCGGAGTGGAAAGAGAGCAGAAAATCTTGAGAAGCATAGGCCACAATCGAGGCAATGGCCGATGCCCTGACGATTATCCTGCGCTCTATCACGCCAGACTGACAGACAAACACGCTACTCACGAGCGCCAAAAGGGCTTGTTGCCTTCCTGGAGCGCATCGACCCGACTGATGCCGATGTCTTTCAACAAGTGATCGCTAAGGGCTAGCAGGGCGCGGCGCTGATGATAAGTCGCGTGCCAATCACGCAATTGTATCCACACGCGGGTCAGTAGCGGTGCCAGGTGCAATGGGCGTTTGCTCGCCCATTTCCGATCCAGGGTAGCGCGGTAGAGCATGGCTTTCTCCTCATTCAAATTGCCGATGTCATTCAGTATGAGGAGGGTTGATTCATTTATAAAACCAATAAATTTGATATGATCGATGAATTATGAGAATGAATCGGAGCTATCCGAAATGGCTATTCAGCTTGATCCTGACCTGCTGCGTACCTTCATCACCATCATCGATGCGGGTGGTTTCACCCAAGCGGCCAAACAAGTGCATCGCACCCAATCGGCGGTTTCAATGCAGGTACGACGCCTGGAAGAAACGCTGGGTCGGGTGTTGTTTGAGCGCGATGGCCGTGGCGTGCGACTAGCGCCCGATGGCGAGGCATTGCTCGGTTACGCGCGGCGTTTGTTGAAGCTGCACGATGAGGCGGTCGCGGCGTTGACCCGGCCAGACTTGTCGGGTTTAGTACGGATTGGCACACCGGATGATTATGTGGATCGGTTCCTGCCAGAGATTCTGGCGCGCTTCGCCCGCGCGTTTCCGCGCGTGCAAGTCGAGGTCAACTGCGAACCCAGCGTGAACTTGCGGCGGATGTTGGCGGAAGATCGGCTGGATCTGGCGCTGATTACCTGTCGGCCAGGGCTGGAAACGGGCGAGGTCTTGCGACGTGAACCGGTGGTGTGGGCGGCTGCTGAACGCCATTTAGCGTACGAAGAAGAGCCGCTGCCACTGGCGCTATTCCAGCCCGGTTGTGCGTTTCGGGAATGGGCTGTGGCCAGTCTGAATCAAATAGGCAAGCCGTATCGAATTGCCTATAGCAGCGCCAGTGTTAGTGGCATTCTGGCGGCGGTCACAGCGGGCCTTGCGGTGACGGTGCTCAGTCGGAGCGTGCTGCCAAGCGGCGTGCGGCCACTGGGCAGCGAGGAAGGGTTGCCACCATTGCCCTCGGCCACCATCACTTTGCACCGAGGCAGCACGGTTTCAGCCGTGGCCGAGTGTCTGGCAGGCTACATTCGCGAAGGGTTTAACAGCGAAACATCAGCGATTCTGAGCAAGATCGCAATTCCCGCCTGACAGAGCCTGGTGTCGCTAGTTGGCTATGCTGGCGGCATCGTCAGGATTTTGATCGAACCATCCGCCATCAAGCGTGTACCAACCTGGCCGATCCCGCTGTAAGTCGCTGGTCTGTCGCCCATGGGCGTCATGGAACAACAAGCGCGTACTGGTAACCCCCATGAAGCGATAGACATACCATTGGTTGGCCTGCTCCGTCATCAGCACGCCGGGCCAATCGATGATGGGCGCATGGGGACGGGTATCCCAAAAATGGATGTAAAGCACGCTGGCCCAGTCGGCGGGTTTTTTAAAATAGACAGTCAGATCAACCATGAAAAATTCCAGAAAGTGAGTCAACGCACCAGAGGGGTAAAAGCCGTTACAGGGGTTCTCAGTACCGATCCAGACGGGCGCTGCGTTCCTCATAACGGGCGCGCAGGCAGCGGACATCATCGCCACAGCTATCCCGCGCACGCAACCAGGTGCGTTGTTCCTGGCGAAGTCTTCTGGCCTCGCGCGACGAGAGCTGGCTTAGCACATCCTGATACTGTTCAGCCAAATCCTCATCCAGACGATTCAGTTCAGGATCAGCGCATATCGCGCTTTCAACGTCGGTGTCAACATCAAGGCAGCCAAAGCTGGCCGCTTGGGTCGACAACGGTAGCCAGGCGGCGCACAGCAATAGCAGCGCGACAGGTTTTTTCATAGTGATTCTCCTTGGTTTTAAGTCGTTACACTCGGCGAATAATCGAATGGGTTGTTGACATGTTCAGGTGCCGCAGAGGGCGGCCCTGACCAGGTTTAACGCGATCCAGGATCAAGAGCGCTACGGCGGCGCCATTTTAACTGCAAAAGCGTGACAGCTAGAATCAGCGCGAAAAGCACGAAGGCGGCGGCTGACGCATAACCGATATTCCACCAGCGGAAACCTTCCTCGTACATCAGCAGCACAACGCTGACGGTGCGATTGGCCGGACCGCCCTGGGTCATGACATACGGTTCTGCAAAAACCTGAAAATAACCGATCATGGTCATCAGCGCTACGAACAGGAAGGTTGGCCCCAACAAGGGCAGGGTGATATAGCGAAATTGCCGCCACGCGCTGGCCCCGTCGATGCGGGCGGCCTCGTAAAGTTGAGGTGGAATATTTTGCAAGCCCGCGATGAAGATGATCATGTTGAAGCCGAAATTTTTCCACACCGCCATCAGGATAATCGCTGGCATCGCCCAGACCGGATCGCCCAGCCAGTCAATCGGTTCAAGGCCAAGCGAGCTTAAACCGTAATTCAACAAGCCATAGCGGGGATGGTAGAGATAGCGCCACACCATCGCTACCGCAACCAGGGTAGTTACCACCGGTAAGAAGAACGCGGTGCGGAATAGGCCAGGAAAGCGGGTTAAGCGCGAATTGACTAACAAAGCGGCCCCCAGGGAGACCGCAACCGATAAAGGACCGCCGACCACCACGAAATAGAAGGTATTGCCAAGCGCGGTCCAAAACAGCGGGCTTTGCAGCAGTTGCAGATAATTGGCAAAGCCAACGAAACGCAAGCGGTTGAGATCGCCCAAAGCGTAGATGTCGAAATCGGTGAAACTGAGCAAGAGAGCGGCCAGCACCGGCAGGAAAAAGAACACCACGATCAGCAGCAGTGCCGGTGATAAAAAAGCCCAGGCGCTCAGGGCAGCATGACGTTCGGCGCTGATCATGGCATTACCCCGCGCGCCAAAAGCCAGCGCCGTTTTTCCAGCATCCGGTCCACATCCCGATCAAGCGCCGCTAAAGCCGCATCCGCTGTCATCTCGCGGCGCACGGCCAGTTCGGCGTAATAGGCGATACGATTGGCGATGCGTTCCCATTCGGGAATGGGCGGCGTGGCATGTACATTTTGTAATTGTCGGCGAAATGCCTGGGCGTAACGGTTATCCGCCAGCGCCGGATCGTCCCAGGCCGACTGGCGCGCGGGCAAGTCGCCGGTCAGTTGATAAAAGCGCGCTTGCTGGGCCGGTTCGGCCAGAAATTCCAGCAATTTCCAGGCGGCTTCCTGTCGGGGCGATGTGCGGCTCAGGGCGAGGCTGGCACCGCCAGCCAATGAAGCGCCAACCTCTTGTACTGCCAGCCCTTCTGTCTGGGAGATCGGCGCAACTTGGGCAAGAGTCGGCAAGGGAGCCGTAGTCCAGTGGGGTTGCAGTTCAGCGGGTAGTCGCTTAGTGAACTCGCCGATGTTCCAAGGCCCACTGACATAGACCGCGAACGTGCCTTTGGCGAATTCCTGATAGAGATTGGCCATCTGCGTATTGCTAACCGGTGCCGCTAAACCCTGTTCGAATAAACCCAGATAAGCGCTGAACGCTTCGCGAAATAACGGGTTTTGAAAGTCAGCATATTGATAGTGGTCGCGCAGCAACGTGGCCCCGCGCTGTAAGGCCAGGATCACCGGCAACTGCCATTCATTGATAGGCAGCAAAATAGCGTAGCGTCCAGCGTCAGCCGCGCCCTTGAGCGCTTGCAGTGCTTTAAGCCAGTCCTCCCAGGTAGTTGGCGGTTTTACAAAACCGGCAGCGGCCAGCAAGTCGCTCCGATAAAAAAACAGTCGGGTATCGACATACCAGGGCAGGGCATAGATCTGATCGTTGAGCCGATTGGTCGCCAGAATCCCAGGGAAATAATCACCCAGGGCAGGCTGAGGCCAGGCGCGTAACCGGTCATTCAGCGGCTCAATGGCCCGTAAGGCGACGAATTCGGGAATCCAGGTGTTGCCGAGCTGAAAGGCATCGGGCATGGCGTCACCGGCATAAGCGGTGAGCAATTTTTCGTGCGCCGCACTCCAGGGAATTTGCTGCACTCGGACCCGGATGGTGGGGTAGCGGCGCTCGAACTCCGGCAGCAGCGCACGTACCTGCTCACCCTCTTGGCCCATCGCCCAAAACTCGACCTGCGTCGCACGTGGGTCGGCGGAATCGCAGGCGCTAAACCCCAAGACGAGCAGAAGGATGAAAAGAACGCGATAAAGTGATGTCATGCTCTCTAGTTTAACTGCAATTCGGTGGCGGCTGCGGAAAGGCTTGAAAAGCTAACCCGTTATCCCCATACAATTCACTTGGATTTTTCAATTATTTTCTTTCTTGCTGAGGTGCGCCATGCCCATTTACGAATACCGTTGCCAGTCTTGCGATCATGAACTGGAAGCGATGCAAAAGCTTAGCGATCCCGAACTGAGCGAGTGTCCAAGCTGCGGTAAGCCAGATCTTAAAAAGCTGATTTCGGTGGTCGGATTTCGGCTCAAAGGCGGCGGCTGGTATGAAACCGATTTTAAGAAAGGCAGTGCGCAGAAGAATTTAGCCAAGGAAGATGCGGCACCTAAGGAAAGTACCCCGGCTGCCGCTTGCGACAGCACCGGGAGTTGCGCTGCTTGTCCTACCCCCGCTACGACCTCCTAGGCAGGAATTTTAATCTTGAATTAAGGTTCGGCGCTGATACTTAAACTCCCAATACAAATTGAGGGGAGAATAATGAAAGCGCGCTGTGTTCCCTGGATGGTGGGTATGCTGGCTCTGGCGGGTTCAGCCTTCGCTGCGGATAGTCAATGGCAAGCGTTGCCGGAGGTCGCGCCGGCACCAGCCGATAACCCGACGACCGAAGCGAAAGTCACCTTGGGCAAGATGCTGTTCTTCGACCCCCGCTTCTCGTTGACCGGTAATATCTCTTGTTTCTCTTGCCATAATGTCACTGAAGGCGGCGATGATCACCGCCCCACCTCCATCGGTGTGCATGGCCAGGTCGGAGGCCGCAACGCACCGACGGTCTGGAATGCTGCCTTTAATTCGGCACAATTCTGGGACGGTCGCGCGCCTTCGTTGGAAGAGCAGGCTAAGGGGCCGCCGGTCAACGCCATCGAAATGGGGATGAAAGATCTGGATGCCACCGTAGGCCGCATCAAGAAAATTCCCGGTTATCAGGCCCATTTCGAGGCGGCTTTTGGCAAGGGCAATGTGGTGAATATGGATAACGCCGCCAAAGCCATCGCCGCTTACGAGCGCACGCTGATCACTCCCAACAGCGCCTATGATCGCTACGTCAAAGGTGATAAGAAAGCGATGACTGAACAGCAGGTGCGGGGAATGGAGACCTTTGCCAAGACCGGCTGCACTGCCTGTCACTCTGGTCCAGTGTTTAACGGCCCACAAAATATGCCGATGGGTCAGGGATTTTTCATGAAGTTCCCCACCTTCCCCGGCAGCATCTACGACACGCAGTACCGATTACTTGAGGATCAGGGCCGTGCCGCAGTCACCAACAAACCCGAAGATAAGCAGATGTATCGGGTGCAAACGCTGCGCAATTTAGCCTATACCGCGCCGTATTTTCACAATGGTTCGGTTAAGAGCCTGGAAGAAGCTGTCAAAGTGATGGCTAAAACCCAACTCAACAAGGATTTGAAAGAGGAGGAGGTCAAGGATATCGTCGCCTTTCTGGATGCCCTCAACGGCGAATTCCCACAGCAGACCTTGCCGCAGTTGCCGCCCACGCCCGGCGATTTGATCACAGAAAATTGATCAACTGATGCTGCCGACCCGGTTCTGAAAAGCGCCGGGCCGTTTTTGGGGCGTCTACGGATCGATTTTGCCGAAATCAACCGTTTTATGCCCCAACACGCCAGGGGATGGCGGTATACTCAACCTGAAAATAGGTAAAATGATTTCTTCGTTACGGTTGGGTATAGCACACTCGCATGTCAGCACGCATCGCAACAGTTCAGCGCGATACCTTGGAAACCCAAATTCAGGCGCGGGTTAACCTGGATGGTACTGGCAACACCCACTTAGCCAGCGGACTACCGTTTCTCGATCACATGCTGGAGCAGATCGCTCGTCATGGCTTGATCGATCTTGAGATTAAGGCACAGGGCGATTTGCACATCGACGCCCATCATACCGTCGAGGATATTGGCATCACCCTGGGCCAGGCGGTCAAACAGGCGTTGGGCGATAAATCCGCTACCCGTCGCTACGGTTACGCTTACGTGCCGTTGGATGAAGCCTTATCACGGGTAGTGCTTGATTGTTCCGGGCGGCCGGGTCTGGAATATGCAGTGGAATTTCCTCGCGATCGCATCGGTGATTTCGATGTTGATTTATTCCGGGAATTTTTCCAGGGCTTCGTCAATCACGCGCTGGTTACCCTGCATATCGACAACCTGCGCGGTCGTAACGCCCATCACATTGTAGAAACCGTGTTCAAGGCATTCGGGCGCGCGTTACGGATGGCGGTCGAACCCGATTCCCGCGCTGTGGGCATTCCTTCCACCAAGGGTAGCTTGTAACGCTGCGCTGCCTCGCTCCTCTCTATCCCGCCACGAGTTCTTTGCATGAGTACCATTGCAATTATCGATTACGGCATGGGTAATCTGCGTTCGGTCGCTAAAGCGCTGGAGCAGGTCGCCCCGCAGACTCAGGTGCTGATTACCCAGCAGCGGGACGATATTTTGCGCGCCGACCGCGTGGTGTTCCCCGGTCAGGGTTCGATTCGCGATTGTATGCGGGAATTGGCGCACTGGAATTTAACGGACGTGGTGCGGGAGGCCGCCCTGAATAAGCCATTTCTCGGCTTGTGCCTGGGGCCACAGGCGTTGTTGGCGTTTAGCGAGGAAAACGGTGGCATCGAGTGCCTGAATGTGCTGCCCGGTCGGGTGGTGTGGTTTGGCGAGCTGCGCGATCCACAGACCTGCGAGCGGCTCAAAGTACCGCACATGGGCTGGAATCAAGTCCATCAAAATCGTCATCACCCACTCTGGCAAGGGATTGCGCAAGACAGCCGCTTTTATTTCGTCCATAGTTACTATCTACAGGCGGAACCGTCTTTGGTGGTGGGCGAGACTTGCTATGGCTTCAATTTTGCGTCTGCCATCGCCCGCGACAACATTTTCGCGGTGCAATTTCATCCCGAAAAAAGTGCTCAGGCGGGACTGCGGTTGCTGGCCAATTTCGCGGATTGGAAACCTTAATTACCCTTGACCTTGACAGGTGCGTTGCTGGAAGAGCCGCTATGTTGCTGATACCTGCAATTGATTTGAAGGATGGGAAGTGCGTCCGGCTGCGTCAGGGACGCATGGAAGATTCCACGGTCTTTTCGGACGATCCGGTGGCGATGGCGGGCCGCTGGGTGGAAGCGGGCGCTCGTCGCTTGCATCTGGTAGATTTGAACGGGGCCTTCGCCGGTCAGCCGGTCAACGCCCAGGTCATCCGCCGCATCGCCGAGGCTTTTCCAGACGTGCCGATCCAGGTGGGCGGCGGCATCCGCGAAGAGCAAACCGTGGAGACCTATTTGGATGCCGGTGTCGAGTTCGTCATCATCGGCACCAAGGCCGTGCAAGACCCCCATTTTGTTAGTGATCTTTGCGTCGGCTATGCTGGTCACATCATTGTCGGCCTGGATGCCAAGGAGGGGCGAGTCGCCGTCAATGGCTGGTCGAAATTGTCCAAGCACAATGTCATCGACTTGGCCCAAATCTTCGAGCGCTACGGAGTGGAGGCGATTGTCTACACGGACATCAGCCGCGATGGCATGATGCAAGGCGTCAATGTCGATGCCACGGTTCGATTGGCGCAAGCTATTTCGATTCCGGTGATCGCCTCCGGTGGGGTCAGCACGCTGGATGATGTGCGGGCGCTGTGTGCGGTCGAGAAGGAAGGCATCATGGGCGCGATTATTGGCCGGGCGCTCTACGATGGTGCGATTGATTTGGCCGCCGCTCAGCAAATCGCTGATGCAGCCGAGGGGAGCGGCTGATGGGCTTGGCCAAGCGCATCATTCCCTGCCTGGATGTGGATCGGGGTCGGGTCGTCAAAGGCGTCAAGTTCGTGGAAATCCGCGATGCGGGTGATCCGGTCGAAATCGCGCGCCGTTACGACCAGCAGGGTGCTGACGAAATTACCTTTCTCGACATCACCGCCAGTTCCGATGACCGCGAAACCATGGTGCATGTGGTTGAGCAAGTCGCCAGCGAAGTCTTCATTCCGTTGACAGTCGGCGGTGGCATTCGGGTATTGGACGATGTACGGCGGATGCTCAACGCCGGGGCGGATAAGGTATCGATCAATACCGCTGCCATCGCTCGGCCGGAATTTGTGCGCGAGGCCGCCGAACGGTTTGGCAATCAGTGCATCGTGGTCGCCATCGACGCCAAGGCAGTGCATCAGGATGGCGAAACCCCACGTTGGGAAATCTTTACCCATGGCGGGCGCAAGCCGACCGGCATCGACGCAGTGGAGTGGGCGCGGCGGATGAATGCCTACGGTGCTGGTGAAATTCTGTTGACCAGTATGGATCGTGACGGTACCAAGCGCGGTTTTAATCTGGAATTGACCCGCGCTATCAGCGAGGCGGTGAGCATTCCGGTGATTGCCTCCGGCGGTGTTGGCACGCTTGATCATCTAGCAGACGGCATTCTGCTGGGCAAAGCGGATGCGGTTCTGGCGGCCAGCATCTTCCATTTTGCCGAATACACCATCGAACAGGCCAAGCGCCACATGCAGGGGCGCGGGATTGAAGTGAGACTATGAGCGATAACTGGTTAGATCGAATCAAATGGACAGCGGATGGCCTGGTTCCCGCCATCGCCCAGGATGCCGGGAGTGGCCGAGTGCTGATGATGGCCTGGATGAATCGGGAATCATTACGACGCACGGTGGACTGTGGCGAGGCGGTGTACTGGTCACGCTCGCGCCAGGAACTCTGGCACAAAGGTGAAACCTCCGGTAACACCCAGAAAATCAAAAGTATCCGGCTCGATTGCGACCATGACGTGCTGCTGCTCGAAATCGAACAAATCGGCGGCATCGCCTGTCATACCGGGCGGCAGAGTTGTTTCTTTGAAGAATGGCGCGATGGCCAATGGGTCGTCACTGATCCGGTGCTAAAAGATCCGCGTGAGATGTACGGCGGATGAGCGATCAGATTCTGCGTGAGTTGGCAGCGACGTTGGAAGGGCGCAAGCAGGCCGATCCCGATAGTTCCTACGTCGCTCGCTTATACGCCAAAGGGTTAGACGCCATTCTCAAGAAAGTCGGTGAGGAAGCTGCCGAAACTCTACTAGCAGCCAAGAACGGCGATCCGCAACACTTGATCTACGAAACTGCCGACTTGTGGTTTCATACGCTGGTGATGTTGGCCCACCAAGGACTTGGCCCCGATGCCGTTTTGAATGAGTTGCAGCGCCGTTTCGGCACATCGGGTCTGATCGAAAAGGCCGCTCGCCCCGCCGACTGAGGTTTTCAGCTCGGCCCTTTGTCACACGAGGCACATCTCATGCATTTTAGTATCTGGGAATTACTGCTGATTTTGGTCATTGTGCTGGTGCTGTTTGGCGGTAGCCGCTTGCGCAACCTGGGGTCGGACTTAGGCTCGTCGATTCGCGGCTTTCGGGATGCGATGAAAGAGGGCGGCAAGCCCGACGCGGTTGAGGAAGACCCCAAAAAGTTGGAAGCAACGGTGGTGCAGGAACGGACCACGGCGGCGGGCGTGAACGATCCGCTGGCCAAGGAACGGGAAAAAGTCTGAAGACCAGGATCAACCCGCCATGTTTGAAATGGGCTTTTGGGAGCTGGTGCTGGTCGCAGTCGTGGCCTTGATCGTGGTTGGCCCGGAAAAGTTGCCCAGCGTAGCTCGCACGGCGGGTTTGTGGGTCGGTAAAGCCCGCCGCATGATTGCCGATGTCAAAGCCGAGGTTGATCGGGAGTTGCAGCTTGATGAACTCAAGCAATCGTTTCGCCAACAGGCTGATCTGGGTGCCTTGAAGGATTTCTCCCGACAAATGAAATCCCTGGAGCAGGACATTCAGGCGGAATTCAATGATCCTGGCCCACCGCCCGGTTGGCGGCCGGGCGTGGCGAGCGAGATGCCATCGCCTGATGCATCGCCTGGTCCTGCGCCCGCTGTCGTTGCCGCACCATCGGCGTCGGTTAACCTGGCCAAAAATGATCCAAAACGGGTTGGGCCGCCGCCTGTAGCTGTGGTGGGCCGACCGCCCGCACCGCCGCCCGCCGATTCCAACCCGTGACTGATACTGCTGATCGCGAGCAACCGCTCGTTAGCCATCTACTGGAATTGCGCACCCGCCTCATTCGGATCGTGGGTGGAATTTTGGCGATTTTCATCGTTCTATCGCCGTTTTCCAATCCGATTTATACCGCGCTGGCCAAGCCACTGACTCGCTACATGCCCGCGCAAAGCAGCATGATCGCCATTGATGTGTTGTCGCCATTTCTGACGCCGATCAAGTTCACCTTGATTCTGGCGGTGTTCATTACTGTGCCGTGGACGCTTTATCAAATTTGGGCGTTTGTCGCGCCGGGCTTGTACCAGCGCGAGAAGCGGCTGGTGTTGCCGGTATTACTGTGTAGCACTCTGTTGTTCTATTGCGGTATGGCCTTCGCGTATTTCGGCATCATGCCGATCTTCTTCGCCTTCATCACCAGTACTGCGCCGGAAGGGGTGGCGGTGATGACCGATATTAATCGTTATCTCGATTTCGTGATGATGATGTTTTTCGCCTTTGGTGTGGCGTTTGAAGTGCCAGTCGCTACGGTCATTCTGTCTTTAACCGGTATTTTGACGCCTGATGCGATGGCCGCCAAGCGCTCCTATGTCATCGTCGGCGCTTTTATCATCGGCATGTTGTTGATGCCGGATGTGGTTTCCCAGACGTTATTGGCGATTCCGATGTGGATGCTGTTTGAGGCAGGCATCTCTATTTCGCGGTTGTTGATGCGCCGCCGCAGCGAAGCTCAGGCGACGGCTGATCTGGGTAAGCCGGGATAAAACCGGCGATTAGCCGGTTATGGTGGTATACATCTTGGCAAGGTCCATCACAACCGCTTGCGAAGCGTGGGCAAAGTCACCGGTTTTGAGAGCAGTTTGCGCCTCGGATTTATTACCCCTGAGCGCAGATTGCAACGCCATACCAGCGCAGACGTGAAAATGGGCGTGATCGGCCTGGAGCGTTTTAAACAGACTTTCCTGGCCAAATTTCTGGCCGCCTACGCCGTGAATCCATTTTCCCAAAACGCACCGATCATCCTGGGAAACTTCTTCAACAGAGAGCGAATCGGCCTTATCGCTGTTGATGACTGTCTGTAGATGCGTTTTCCATTTTTGGTGCACTTCAATCGCTTTTCGAAAGTTGAGTCCTGCCACCTCCTCTTCCTCAGCGGAAGCGGCGGGCGGCGTGGAAAAGATGAATGCCTGATTCGGATCGTTTTTGGCCTGTCCGACCAAAATCCCATTAAGCCATTGTTTGAATGCCATCGTGTTTATCCTGCCAGCATGATTGGAAATATCTGTCCTGGTCAGCAGCGCACTACATCGACCAGCGACGCGAATCAGTTGTTTTAATGATAGCTTGAATAAACAGTGAGTAAGAGACGATGGGCTTTAATCCCGCGTTTCTCCGCCCACAGTTGCTTTCGATTTCTCCTGCGGTTTGCGCGCTGCAAAGACTTTCAGAATCCGCTGCTCTTCGGCATCGCTTAACTCGGCCTCGGCAATGGGAAAGATGTCTTCTTCCTCTTCGTCGAGATGATGCTCATAATCCTCTTTCAGGCCCCGAAACCGGGTGAGCCATCCGCCGGTCGCCATATCGGTTTCCGCCAGTTCGTTGATGCGTTCCTCAAGTTCATGATGCTCCGCCACTGCATGACGGGCTTCATCAGTGGTGTCAGGGCGGGCCATCAGGGTCGAGTAAAGCGCTTGTTCCTCGGCAGCGGCGTGGGATTTAGCCTCCAGCGCGAATTCCTCAAACAAGGCAACCCGTTCCTCCGATTTGCCCACCGTTTCGTTGATGCGGTTGAGGAGTTCGCGATGATGCTGATGCTCTTCGACGAGCACATCGAAAATGCCTTTCTTGACAACCTTGTTTTTGCTGGACTCTGCCATGGGGTTTCTACCTTTTCGATCAGTGGGCGATACTCTATACACTATAGTCGAAAAGCCCAGTGATTCATCGCCTTAGTTCGTTGTATGGCCTTAAATAAAAGGAAAATGTATGCACCTCGTCTTTGCAATAATTATGATCATTTGCTTGGTTGGTTTACCCGCGTACGGACAGAATCAAGACACCCTTACACCGGAGTACGCCAAGTGCATGACCGATGCTGGTGGAGTAGATCCAGCGATGATCCAGTGCATCGAAGCCGAGACCAAGCGCCAGGATAAGAAACTCAACGAGACCTATCAGAAACTGCTACGCAAGCTCTCGCCTAAGCGCCAACAAGAGCTGCTGGCAACTCAACGGCTATGGATCAAGTACACAGAAGCGAACTGTAATTTCTACTATGATCCGGATGGCGGGTCGGCTACCAGATTGGGCGCTTACGATTGTGCGATGAATGCAAAAGCAGCGCGTGCGAAAGAGCTTGAATCCTTTTTGGTGCCATAAAATACGTCCAAACGCTCACTGAGCGGTCTCGTGCGCTGCCATTCGTTCAATAAGCTCGTGAATTGAGCAGGATTTATAACCACTTACGATAGATCAAGATTTTATGCATGCTACCAAGTACATCTCTTTCTGATTGGCACCTAAAAAATTCACTCAAGCAAACAGCACTTATTGGAAGGTTATCATCATATGACTGAGTTACTTGAACGAGCTATAACCGCAGTTAAAAAGCTTCCACCCGATACTCAAGATGCTATTACAGCCTATTTACTTAATGAAATAGATGATGAGCAAGCTTGGTCTGCATCCTTTGCAGCCACAACGGACACTCAATGGGATTATCTGGCTGATAAAGTAAGGAAAAGCATTACTACAGGTAGGACTCTATCACTTGATGATGTTTTTCCACCTAATCCAGCGTTAGTGTGGCTTAAACGGCTTGAAGCGCCGCACAACTACGCTAATCAATCCCACGTCGGTTATGAATGCCTTTAGCTTTTCATTCCTCGCGGCTTGTCTATTGCCCTGTAGGCATTTACCAAAACATCAAGAATATAAAATATGAAAGACAATTCTGATACCAATTATTGGTGGTTTGGCATCAATAATATTTAGGAGTTACGCAGTTGATGGGAGGCTGTAAATTGGATTGGTCAAATAGGCCCGGATAGCGGGTCGAATGATAGCGAGTTTAGCCTCAAACCAACTGAGGCCGTTTTGGTAGCAATGCCACTCCAGGCGCAGGAAGGCCCGTAACGCCAGACCGATGTGATTGCGTTGAGCGCGGGCGGCGCGCACCTGCGCCCGCTCGACGCCACAATATTGTTTGATGCCGCGATGATAGGTTTCGATGGTCCAGGCATAGTCGGCAAAACGCACCCGTATCAGCGAGGTCATCGTGAGGTCATTCGTCGCCCAGTATTCTCTGTCACCGTTTGAGGCGACGATCAAGAACAAGCGGATCAATCCATACCCCTTCAGATGAACCACAGTGCCTTGTGGGGAAGGTTCCACGGTGGCCACCGGTTGCAAGCCGGTGCGCTCAGGGTTCACCAGCCGGTTGGCTTTCAACCGGGTCAGCCATGTCCAACTCAGAGACCGAATCTGTTTAAGGTTCTCTAACCCACTGTACCAGCTATCGAAAACTACACACGCTGGTTTGAAACCTCGTTCGTGAGCCATCGCCAGTAAGTGCTGGAAATGATCATTCTTCGTCAGCGCATCACCGGCTTTGTCGTACAAACGGTAATCCACCGGCACATGCCGATCCCCGTCCGTCCATAACAGCGTGATCAGGTTAATCCCCTCGACCACCGCGTGATGTTTGCCCGACCCGTGCCGCTGTACCAGCCCCATCTTTTCCGCATAAGGTTTGTCCAGCGTCGAATCGTCTACTACCAGTATCCCGCTGTACCGATCCACCTGAGACGCCGCTTCCCGCCATAAAGTTGAGGCATCCGGCTCTAATCGATGCAGTAACCGCGTAAACGCATCGTGTGCCGGGGCTGTCGATGGCACCGGTTGCACCCGCGCCGCTTCCGTCGCACTACAGACCTTCGGCGTCGCAATCAGAAAATTGATGTAATCCTCGTCTCTCACTTTGGGTCGGTTCATACCACTAACTTTATCCCTCCACTTTCAACTGCGTAACTCCTAATATTAAAGCAACGAATAAATCCTCATGTCATATAACATATTCAGAAATAGAAAGCTTTTTAAATGGCGAACGAAATGAATTCCTTTGGAAATATGGAGGAGCAGCATACTCAAGAAAATTGGTAGTGGCTCATTTCAGAATGTTGCTAGGTTTGAAGGCGATCTAGGTTATAGCGATGTAAGAAAAGACGGATGACGCTCTCGTGCATGACGGGGCATTTAGAGAAGGAGAGGGTTTTGCGCACG
>Ga0209573_1001754_pt1 | contig 31169 bp, 25 predicted proteins | sample TNRBio252014_DNA_FD_185870 | JGI IMG/M metagenome (GOLD analysis project Ga0209573, IMG submission 185870) | Wastewater treatment Type I Accumulibacter community from EBPR Bioreactor in Madison, WI, USA - TNR Reactor_6/25/2014_ DNA (SPAdes)... | ecosystem: Engineered > Bioreactor > EBPR >...
CGGAAGCGAAAAGACGAATGACTTTCGTTCCGGGAGTAGTGAAAAATAATTCATACGGTCCTAAACGGCTTCCACTGATGATATATGCCGAACTGTCAAATTCAAAACGGCGGAACGCCCCGTCATTTACACCCGTATATTCAATGAAAAATCGTTCCTCAGCACACAGGGTTTGCGGTGCAGTAAAGATCGCATTGGGGCGTGTGGCAACGTTTACCGTAAATTGAATCGGGTCGCCATCACAGCCTCCAATAGAGGGAATCGCCGTATAAGTCGTTTGCCCCACAGGGCTAACTCGTACTTCAGTAGCAGTTTGATTGAGTTCTACCCAAAAGAAACGTTCCGCGCCTATGCCTCGTAGGGTAATGGTTTCGCCTGTACAAGCGGTTGTTTTCCCCTGAATATGAGCTTGGTTGGGGTCAACGACGGTAATCTGAACGGTCTCCGGCAAGGAAATACACCCCCCCGCCTTGGCTGTTACAGTGTAGGTGGTGGTTTGCGTAACCGTAGCCTTGGGAGTAGCCGAACGGTTATCACTCAAGCCGATGTTGGGTAGCCATTCATATTCAACGTTAGGGATAGTTTGATCCTTTACATTAACTTTAAGATCAACCGGGGCATTATCACCTGCACAGATGATTGTATCGCGGGAGGCTTCGATCGGTAGTTCTAAACGGTCAATGGAGAAGATGATTTCATCCCGCGCCACCTCATTATTACAAACGTCGGTGATTCGATCCTTGACGACCAGGCGATAAGGTCCCGTTTCCGTTAGCCGAGAAGCCGTTTGTATTTCAAAGTTATATTCGTTGGAAGATGCGTCATTCGGGGGATTGACGATGCTTGCAATAGCTATCGTTTGACCGGAAGGCGTGGTCAGTTCCAAATCCGTTTCCTGCAAACTCAAGCGAGCGATTTGGCGATTAAACCGGATGAAAAGCCGGTTTAATCCGCACTGAAATACTTGATTATCAACGCGATCCAATCGCGGGGAGGCGGTAGTACCAAAGCCGGCGGACATGCCTTGAAAGCTCAATTCATAGCCCGGGGGGTTCGCAACAGGTGAACTAACGTACAGATAATAACGACTTCCCGCCAACACCCGCACCGATTTAACGATGGGTTGCCCGTTGGCATCTTGGTCGCCGGAGACGGGTTCCATGTCATCTGTTCCCGTGAGTCCGGGCGTTTTGGAAAAATTACAGAGGACGGGTGTAAGGTCGGCGCAATTTCCCGAATTGGATTGGAAGAGTATCCAGTTATAATCAGTAGAAGGATTGTTTCGGGGTTGGATATAAAAGACGAGTTCGCCACTCCGATTGATGTAGAAATCGTACCAAAAGCCGTGATTATCACCGGTTTTCAAGCAAGTATTCTGAGCATCAATCTCATTAGGGACTTCACCCGCACCCGAATAATTAAGGGTTCTGGTTTGAATGATGGGCGCGCTACTACTGCACACATGAAGGGAGTAGCTACAATCCAAAGGGGGCTTCGGAGCGTAGGTTTGCATGGTTTGCGCTCCAAGATTGAAGCTGACCGATGCCAGCAATAGCAGGGAAAAAATAAGCCGATGTACCATAACCTAACTGCAAAAGTACGTTATTTATCGGATGTGAATAGCGGAAAGGCGGTCATTCGGCGGAAAAAGCATACGAACGGGGTCAGATCAATTACGAATTACGAATTATGAATTAAATTAGTATTCAAATATCAAGCCTACAAACTACTTTCGGTTAACAAAAATGATAGATTCACTTCGTTAAAACAGTCCTGACTCTTGATAATAATAACCTTTCTTAATTCTTAATTAAAATCGAACGTTCCCGTCGCAACCAAAACAATAAGCCCGCGATAGCCGTCATCAAAGCCAAGCCCCCCAAACCCAGAAAGACCGTCCGCCAGTCATATGTTTGAGCGATGTGCGCCACGCCGTAACCCGCAAAGATGCTCCCCAGATAGCCGATACTGTCCACAAACGCCGCGGCGGAGGAAATGCCTTTCTTGCCCGAAAGCTCCATAATCAGCACGCCCGACATATACGTATAAGGTCCGACCAACAAAACCGCTACCGCCCCCATAAAAATCATTGCATTATCAAAGTGATATTCAAAATGACCGCTTCCCACGCCCCAAAAGAGTCCCGCCAACAGCAGTTGCGAACCGCCAACCACAATCCCCCGATGCCTCCCCGCCCAGTCCGAAAAATAGCCGTAAGCAATGCCCGCAACGCCGCCCGCAAAGGGAAAGATGGCACTGACCTGCGCCGCGCTACCGGGCGTCAGGTTGCCGGCATCCACCAGAAAAGTGTTCGACCATTCATTAAAGGTTTCACGTAAGACGGTTAACCCTAACGACATAAAAAGAATCAGCAAAAAAGAAGCACTCTTGAAATAAGTTAGGATCATTCGTCCGAAACGTACGCGGTGAACGTCTTCGCCGAATAAATTAGCGGGATGACCTCGCGTTTCGGGTAGATTTAATACCGCAGGTGATGAACGCAACAACATCCAACAGATCAACGACATGCCCGCCAAGATCGCCGCGGAGGCAAACATGATCCCCCGCCAGCCGTAACCGGTATTCAATAAATGTCCCAACGTTAATCGAACTAAAGAATCGCCGAAAAGGTAGCTCAAACTCAAAAAGCCCATGACCTTGCCGTAATGGCGGAACGAATACCACTGCGTTACCAACTGAATCAAAGCCCCCCACCCCGCCGCTTGGAAAAAACGGTTCATCATCCATGCGATAACGAAGCTCGTCAGGGTGATCGCCGTGCCGAAATAGATACAGGACAATACCGACCCGCACATGCCCAAGATAAAAACCAAACGTCCGCCGATGTAGTCGCTCAGCGGTCCTAAGAATAGTTTACCGACCACATATGCGCCGATACCGACCGAACTTATCAAGCCCAAGGAGGTTAAATCCAAACCTAAGACGGAAAATTCAGCCAACAAGACGGGTTTGATGACCGCATAATTCGACCGGCAAAAATAATAGCCGATATAGCCCGACAAGAGCAACCAAAGTGTGAGCTGTTGCCAAAAATAAAAACGACGTTTGACGGCTTTTTCCATAACCAAGAAGCGGGTAAAGTTGCGAAAAAAACGCCAAGATGCCGTGAAAAGTCTGGAAAGCGGCTTATCTTTACGGATATGAATCCGAACCTATTGCCTTTAGTTAAAGCCGGTAACCTGCCCAACCTTTTGGCGGAACTCAATCAATATTTCGCCGATGAGCAAAAGATGCGGGATGAATTTCACAAGTGGCTTACCCCTGAGATCAAAGCCGAATTCATCAACGGGGAACTGGTGTTGCATTCGCCCGCTTTGGCGCGACACACAAGAGTAGTTACAAGGTTAACCATGATTTTGGAAGCCTATTCCGTTCAGCACGATTTAGGTAGCCTATTTATCGAGAAAGCTCTTGTTCAGATGCCCCGCAATTCGTATGAGCCGGATTTGATTTTCTACCGCAAGGAAGTTGCCGACACTTTTTCTGCTGATCTGATGCTTTTTCCCGTACCGGACTGGATTACTGAGGTACTTTCCCCCTCCACCGAAGGGCGCGACCGTGGGGTAAAACAAGAGGACTATGCCCACAACGGTGTACAAGAATACTGGATCATTGACCCTTTAGCGGAAACAGTGGAGGTCTTCATCGCCGAAAACCATGCTTGGCATCGGCAGACGATTTATACGGAAGGGATCATCCGGTCATCGGTGTTTGCGGGATTGGACTTGCCGGTTCGGGCAGTGTTTGAAGATCGGGAGGCGCAGGATTTTTTGGTAAGATTATTTAAGAAATAACCTTACATCCTATATTGCATAAATGAACGGATTGTTTTTTTTTGTAGCGTACAATTAATCAAGTTTTATTAAACTTATGTATCGTTACGATGGCTTTTCCGTCAAAGTAGAAAGAGACGGAAGACTTGATGAGTTCAACATTGACGTTGAAAACACAGACACTAATTCGGTAGAATTTGTAATTGCTCCTGAACGAACTTGGCTTAGATTGTTAAATTCCGACGGTAAGGAAATTTCTAAAAAAAGTTGGGGTGATTTATTAGCGTTCCTGCAAGGAAATTAAATCCAATATCCCTTCTTATGTAACGCATTGAAGGGATATTTTCTTAACTTTGTCTTTTCAATCCTATGCAGGCATTAGATTTCACGGTACATAACCTTCGAGAAGCCATCCAAATGTTGATGAATCTGCCCGAAGATCGTTCTCCAAAGGTCATCCGCTTTGTTATCGAACCGGAAAAGTCGGTATCTGATAATTCAGAAGGCGACTTAAAGGCATTAGAAGCGGATTTAGCACCCTTTAAGGTAGATTTCCCGATTGATTTCAAATTTGATCGAGAAGAAGCGAACAGCAGATGACAACTTATAATTTTTGGGATACGAATTTGCTGATTTACTTTTTCTTTGACCAATCCCCTAAAGAAAAAGTATTGATGAAACTGTATTCACAAAATCCGGATTATCAAGTTATCTCGACTCAAGTAGTCAATGAATGCTTAAATGTAGCTATGAAAAAGAAACTGATCTCTTCAGATCAAACGATCCTAAAACAACTGATTGGGCAAATGGAAAGCAAATTTCACATCAAACACATTACCCGTTTCGATATTACATTAGCAACTGAAATTCATTGTCAATATAAGTTTAGCTATTTTGATTCCCTAATAATAGCTACTGCATTAAATTATCCTTGTAGTGTTCTTTTTACGGAAGATTTACATCATCGGCAAATCCTTCAACAGTCATTAAACGTTATCAATCTATTTCTGCCTTAATAAAAATATAGTTGAAATGGATAACTCCAACAATATCTGTCCCGTCTGTGGGTTTGCTTCCTTTGGAAAGGATGAAATCATATATGAAATTCTTTATATGTTTTGTCACTGTTGCAGTTTTCAATTCAACTTAGATGACGATGTGGAAAACGGTTTCATGGTTTATCGGAAAAAGTGGATCAAAGACGGATTAATATTTGACTTCAAATTTCCTGACCAAAATTGGTCTTTGGCTCAAGCCCTAAATCAATTAAATAATCTCCAATACGTCCAATTTGATACTTATCCAAAATACGTAAAGGAAGCCAATCGTTTGTGGACTTGGGAATATGATCCCCAATATGTTGCCTATTATTGGCACATGAAACGGCAGTCATTTTAATATTTTTCACCTCTCCATATACAATTTCGCATAGCGAATGAATTTATCGTAGGCATTCATTATCGAAACAATCAAACCCGCATAACCGTCCCGAAAGCCCCCCTTTAGAATATAGGAACGGATAAATTCCGCCCATGGTTTGATGATTAGATGAAATAAGGTAGCTTTTTTTCCGCGCTGTTTCAGTTCATCCTTTGCCAGTTCGGAGTAGCGGTTGATGGTTGCCACATGTTCCTGTATGGTGCGGAAGGTATAATGATAACAAATACCCTCCAGATGTCCGATACGGAGACCGGCATCCACCTGCAAGGATTCATGGACGTAATCGCCGACCCACCGGGCAGTTTTTCGGTTAAAAAGTCTGATTTTGCGGTCTGGATTCCAACCCGAATGGCGAATCCAATGCCCGCAATAGTTCGGCAAGCGGCGGAGTTCATAGGCTTGGTGGTCAGGCTTGGACTGTTCTTTAATCCGAAGGATATGCCGGCACATCTTTTCATCCAAGACCTCGTCGGCATCCAAAGAAAGTATCCAATCGTGGGTAGCCAAACCGTTGGCATAATTTTTCGTTTGGGCAAAACCCATCCAGCTCCGTTGAATGAACCGCGCACCAAAAGATAAAGCAATCTCCCCGGTCCCGTCGGTGCTGAAGGAATCCACGATCACGATTTCATCGGCAACGGTCTTGGCGGATTCAAGGCATCGGGCTAAGTTGATTTCTTCGTTGAGGGTGATGATAACGAGCGTGAGTTGCATCCCGAAACGCTGACCGTTTTAGTCAAATTTGATCTCAATATCCTGCAATAACTGCTCGAATTTCTGCGCCTTCGCCTCCAAGCCTACCGTGCGGTACTGACTGATGAGTGTGTGTACCATATTCAGGATGACGTAGATGTTGGAAAGGGGTTTGTAATACGAGACGTTGGACTCTACGTTCAGCTTTTGGAGAAATTCCTGCACCTGTTGGGGCGTAAAGAACATGCCTTGATTATAAGCATCAATGTAGAAGTGAACGTTTCTCCGATAACAGCGGATCGCATAATAGCCCATGAAGTTCACCACTTGTAGGGGAATATCCAACTGCTGGCATACGATCAGATATAAGGCGGAGAGGCTTAAAGAGTTGCCTTGTCGGGTATCTATTAAGTGAGAAAGGAAGATATTATCGGGTTTGTCGGGGTCTTGGTAGTTACCCGTGAATCGTTCGATGGTATAAAAATGCTTGTTGATGACGCACAACCGTTCGATTTCATTCATGCGGGGGTCCATCTGTAACCAGATTTTGGCGACGAGGCGTTGGACTTCGTTGCGGTACTTTTGCTTATTTAACGTCGGATACTGACAACACGTCAGGATAATCCAGCCTTCCAGCAGGTCATTCCCCCCTTCTTTGCGCCATTCCATCAGCTGTTCGGTATAGGAAGTAATTTGGATGCGGGAAATCAGTTCCTCCAACCGCGATTGGATGATTTGATTGGTACTACATTGTTCCCACGCTTGTTCTAATTTTTCGATACCGGAAGCACCGAGGGTAAAGAGCTGTTCCTCCACCTGTTGATAGACGTGGGGGTCAGGATCATCAAGCAAGCTGATAAGTGCATTAAACGTGCTGTCGTTCATAAAAACCAAGTCCTTATCTGTAATTATAACGCAAACGAAAGCCGGAAGGTTGTGCCAACCCGCTTAAAACAAGTGAGCAAAGTTCATACCATTCACATATAAAACGGCACGGCTCTATCTTGATAATTAAGCCCGCTATCGGCATGGCAAGAAACGGATAATTCTTGAATCGCAACCTTCCGTCCGAAAAAAATCAGCGGGAAAGCCGGCTATCAATCCCTCGCTTACCGATAACGAATAAAATCTTGCCCGAACAATCGGCGTGTATCGTTCCTTTTGTATCTTTGTGCAAATAACCTATAAACCACACAAACGATGAAATACATCTTACTTTGCTTATGCTTAGGAGTTTTGTCGGTTCATGCGCAAGACATGAAAGAGATTTCGTCCAAAAACTTTGAGAAAAAAGTGACGGGCGACTGCAAAAACGGCTACCTCAAGTACGAAAACGACCCTTTTACCAAGAAAGTCAAAGGCGAAACCCATAAATTTGCCCTCACTTCCGACGAAAAAACCTTCGTTAATATTGACCGAAACGATCAGGCGTTCGTCTTCCGCATCCATGACCGTAACCATGATGTACGAAACTACGACGTATGTATGATTATGCTCCAAAACGGTGAAGTCATCACCACCCAGCAAGCCGTCAAACTCGGACACAAAGGCGAAGGCAAAAACGCCGAATACACCCGCGACTTCCCCATTTCTAAAGAAAATTTGGAGAAAATTAAGGCGGGAGGGGTAAAAAATATCCGCTTGGAAAACAACCGCAAAGCCTACCATAATTACGAGATCACCACCGAAAACGAGACGCTCGTCCGCTTCATCTTAGGCTGTATTTTGGCTAATTAACGTTTAGTTTTCTCCTTCGGGAACGAATTTTGACTACTTTGTGCGTTATGCTGTCAGCTATGAATCGAATCATTATTCTTATCTTCTTTTGGGGTTGCATCCATGCCTTGTATGCCCAAGAACCCGTAAGCACCGGCATCAACGCCGACATACAAGCCATCGTCGCCGCCAACCAAAAATCCAGTGCCAAAGATACCGTCGGCGCATTGAAAGCCTTTGAAGCCGTCTTAACCAAGTTTAAGGGCTACCGCACCGCGGCGGAAAATCAGCTCAAACAAATCAGCAGTCAGATCGGGCAAGTGCCGGCGGTTGAACCTTCGTTTCCCGACCAAGTCTCTTTAGACCAAGACCTAAGCCTCGCCACCCAATACTACCAACAGGCGAAAGCGGAAATCGGCAAAAACAGCCTGCCCACTGCCTACACGCCCGCAATGGAAGCGGTACGCGGTTTCCAAATCTGCACGGCGGAGATGCACTATTCGGTGGCAATGGTTCATTATCAGTTGAAAAAGTATCCCGAAGCGATGGCAAACTTGGATCAAGCCCTCCAACTCAAACCCAACTACGTAGAAGCCTTCATCCAACGGGGCTGGGTACGACAACACATCCGCGATACCGACCTCAACGAAAGCTATAATGACTTCACCGCCGCCATCCAATTCGACCCGAAAAACGTATTGGCACGCTACCATCGGGCGCAACTGATGTTTAACCTGCAAATGGATCACGATGCCGTGAAGGAATTGGACAAAGCCGTAGAACTCAAACCCGACTATTCGGATGCGATCTGCCTGCGGGGCATGGTGAAACTTGTCTTATGTATGGAGGATACCACTTGGGTGGATAAAGGCTGTGCCGACATCGAACGCGCCGCCAAGTTAGGAAACGTCCTTGCTCAAAATAAGTACAAAGAGTTCTGCTCCACCCCGCAACTGCGTAAAGATCACTGCTTTCGCGGTTGGCAACAGGGCGAACGCGAACGCCAAAAGAAACGGGAAGCCGAAAAGCAATACCAACAAAATAAACAGCATTAATATACGTCAATATATCTTCCAAAACCTCGTTCCATCAACCGAACGAGGCTTTTTTTCGTCTTTTCCGATTCGGATTAAGGAAAATGACTAATTTAGCGGATTGATTGACAGCGATGGGAAAGACCAAAACAGCTAATACCAAAACCAACGGTCAAACCGAAATGCAAGCCTATTCCAAAGAACAGGTGGAGCGTTGGTACTACCAAATGTTGCTGATGCGTCGCTTTGAAGAACGCTCGGCTATCCTCTATTCACAGCAGAAAATCAGAGGCTTTTGCCACCTTTATATCGGTCAGGAAGCCGTCGGCGCGGGTATCGAATCCGCCATCCGTCCTGATGATTATGTGATTACTGCCTACCGCGACCACGGAAACGCTTTATGCAGAGGGGTTACCGCCCGCGCTTGTATGGCAGAGCTTTACGGCAAAGCCACCGGCTGTACCAAAGGAAAAGGCGGTTCGATGCACATGTTTTCTAAGGAAAAGAATTTCGTTGGCGGACACGGTATCGTCGGCGCGCAGATTCCTTTAGGGGCAGGTTTAGCTTTCGCTTCCAAGTTTTTAAAGCAAGATCGCGTGTCGGTATGCCTATTTGGGGATGGCGCGGCGCGTCAGGGTTCACTCCACGAAACGTTCAACTTGGCGATGCTCTGGCAACTGCCCGTGATTTTTATCTGCGAAAACAACAACTACGCGATGGGAACGTCCGTAGAACGCAGTTCTAACGTTACCGACATCTATACGCTGGGAGAAGCCTACGACATGACTTCCAAACCCGTCAACGGGATGAGTGTAATTGACGTTCACGAGGCGATGTTAGACGCGGCAGAATTTTGTCGGAGCGGTAAGGGTCCCATGTTCTTGGAGATGAAGACCTATCGCTACAAAGGACACTCCATGTCCGACCCTCAAAAGTACCGTACCCGCGAGGAATTGGCTCAATATCAGGAGCAAGACCCGATTGCCAACTTGGGACACTATGCTATGGAGCGCAACCTCCTCACTCAAGCCGAAATCGACGACTACGAAGAAAAGATCAAAGCGGAAGTGGAAGACTCCGTTAAGTTTGCGGAAGAAAGTCCGTTCCCTGATCCTTCCGAACTCTATTCCGACGTGTATTTAACGGATTATCCGTTCGTCATGGACTAAAATAAAGCCATTTTCTTAAAAAAACCATCAGCCATTCGTTAGTCGACGAGTGGCTGTTTTTTTTACCCCACCAACTCCAGAAACCGCTCCTGATTGGAGGCAAAAACGGTGCGTTCCAGCTCGGCTTTCCAAACCGAAAGGGCAGGCGTATTGGGGACGGGGGCGATGATTTTGAGGATTTCACCCGCTTCGTACACGTCTAAGGCTTGCAGTCGGGTTAAGAAGGGCTGTAAAAGGGTCTTATCTTCAGCCGTTAATTGGATTTCTGCTATTTCGTTGGCAGGCAAGATGATTGGGTGAGCATTTTTCACTTCCTGCAAGGATTTAGGCAGGGTAAAATAAAAGGTCGTCCCTTTGCCCAGTTCGGATTCCGCCCAAATGCGTCCCCCGTGTGCTTCCACTGTCATCTTACAAAAGGTTAATCCAAGACCCGTAGAACGCGCGCCCCCAGACTTTTTGGCTTCCACTTGGGAGAATTTATCAAAGACGCTTAGCAATTTATCTGCCGGAATGCCCTGCCCTGTGTCTGATACAGCAATTTTTACCTGATTATCAGAATTTTTTTCGGCATGAATGGTGATCTTGCCGTTGTTAGGCGTGTATTTGATAGCATTGGTGAGTAGGTTCATCAATACGCGGGAGATCAGCTCAAAGTCGGCATAAACACCCGTCGTCGGGTCAAAAGATATTAATAATTGCTGATGTTTATTATAGGCAAGGAGGCTTACTTGGTCAAAGGCTTCTTGCACGATGTTGGTTAAGGCTTCGTCTCGTAGGTTGAGGGGAACTTGGGCTTGCTCGAACTTCTGTACATCTAAGATATTAAGCGTCAAATTGAGCATCCGTTTACCGGCTTGGCGGATAGCGATTCGGTCATTTTGCGACAGATGTTCCTTATTACTGATACCGATAATCGCAGACAGTGGATTTTTCAAATCATGGACGATCATACCCGACATCGCTTCTTTGAAGGCATCTAAATCTTTAAGTTCGTGGTAGGCATGGTCAAGTTGATCGCGCTGGGCGGAAAGTTGGTCGGCTTGGGCGGAAAGTTCGTCGCGCTGGGCAGATATTTCCATGTTTTTATTGGAAAGTTCCGTCAGCTGACTGATAATTTGTTCGTTTTGGCTACTGATCTCTTCGTTTTTTTGCTCGATGAAGACATTATGCAGTTCTAATTGTTGGTTGGCTTTTCTTTTCAAAAGATAACGATTGTAAGCCAAGATAGCCAACAACAGAAACAGTACCAATCCCCCCGAAACGGAATAGATGATGATCTTTTGCCGGTCTAATAAATAATCTTTTACCTGTTCTTGTGATTGAAGCAAAGCCAGTTCTTGTAACCGACGCAAGGCTTCCACTTCCTTCAGTTTTTTATCCTTTTCTAAAATCTCAATAATCTTAGCCTTTTTTTCGGCTTCGGAAAGCTGTCGGTCTTGCTCACTTCGGAGTACCCGAATGATTGCATGTTGTAGCTCTTTATCTTTCGTTAATAGATTCAGATGTACTTTATCAATCTCTTGATCTTTAACCAGTGTTTCAATGGCTTTTTCTTTTTTGAACAATTCATATTGCGATTCTAAGCGTCCTATTTCTTTTCCTTTATCGGTTGTGTACATAGAATCACCGTATTGTTTGATTTTCTTAAAATGATCGATGGCACTTAGATAATTTCCTAATGCGGAATCCGCATAAAATAATTGCTCTAATGCCCCAACCATATAGGTCAAGTGGTGGGCGTTAAAGGCTAAATCATAACCTTCTTTTGCCAAAGTTTTAGCTTCTTGGTATTGTTTTGCTCTGATTGCGCATTTAGCCAGTTGTGTATTGGCATTACTGATACGGTCCTGAGCCTTGAGTTTTTGAGCAATCGTTAAGCATTCCTGAAAATAGTAGTTGGCACTATCGCATTGATTTTTGAGGTAATAAAGCTCCCCCAGATTAACGGATGAAGCTAACAGTCGTTCTAAATTGCCGATACTCTTACGAATTTGGTAACTTTTGAGTTGCAAGGTTAGGGCTTTATCCAGTTCCCTTTTATTCATATGAACGTTCGCAATATTTCCATACAAAAAGGCAATAGCCGAGGGGTTATTGAGGGCTTGCTGGATGGGCAGTGCTTTATAATAATACTCTAACGATGTTTCACTTTTATTTAAATCATAATATACATTGCCGAGACTAAAATATGAATCCGCTAAGCCTGCCTGATCTTTAATGGTTTCGCAAATCTGCGCACTTTTGAACTGATATTCCAATGCTAATGGATAATTCCCCATCTTATAATATGAGTTTCCCAGATTTCGGTAAGCCTGCGCAATTCCCTTTTGGTCTCCCTTTGCTTCTTTGATTTTAAGGCTTTTAGTATGATATTCAATAGCCATGGGATAATTACCGCGCTCCCCATAAATCGCTCCAATATTATTGTACTGTTTATCATTTGATAATTTATCTCCATTAACTTCTCTCACTTTTATGGCGCGAAAGTAATATTCTAATGCTTTGTCGTATTCACCTTTATTTTTGTAAACAATCCCCACGTTATTTAGACAAGCGGCGTGTCGCTTCCAGTCTTTTATTTTATCGGCTAAAACGATGCCTTCTTCTCCCGAAGCGATGGCTTTAGCATAATTCCCCTGAATGCGATACGCGTCGCACAGCCGACCATAAGCCATAATCCTTGTTGTATCGCTCTTGGTCGTTACGATCACCCGCTCTAAACTGTCTAACTGAGCATTTTTGGATCCTTCTTGCGCCCGAAGAGAAACATGAACAAAAAAGAAGAAAGACAGGATTAAATAAACTTTCATGGCGGTAATGCCGATCAACTAAAGTGCTAAATTTAGCCGTATCCTACTACAAATCCAAGCATTTTCCGCTCAAGTTAATCCATTCCCCCATTGTGGAAAAGTGGACAGTTCAACGAAAGATAAGTTTTGAATGCTAAGTATAGCCGTTGACCTTAACTTCGTGCTTTCCTAAGTTATATACCCTTATGACGACCGTCGGACTTTCTTCTGCTCCTACCGCCCCTGCGGGTGCGCGCTTTTTGTCGTTGGCACCTTTCTCGGCGTTATGTACCCAGCATCGGGGTAACTTATACTGGTTGCCTGCACCCGAATCCGGCTTCACGTGCGACAGCCCGATGACCGATGACTACCTCCGCATCGAAAGCACGGATCAACGGCTGTGGGTTCGTACCGCCTCCGCCAATGGGAGTATGCCCCTGCCCAAGCTATTAATTTCGGGTCCAACGCTCAATTACTTGGAACTGCACGGCAACGGGAGTTTCATCGCCCTAAAACCCTTACAGGTGGGGGAATTGTGGATCGAACTGCTGGGAGCGGGTGATTTACAAATCGAAGTGCAAACGGAAAGCCTCCGACTACGCATACTGGGTTCGGGCAACGCTATCGTTAAAGGTAAAACGATGCTTTTCGACCTCAAAACGGTTGGCGCGGGGGATGTGCGGGCGGGGCAATTATCGGCGCAACGGGTGCTGGCGGAAATAGAGGGTTCGGGTAAAGTGGATTTGCGACCAATGGAATATTTACGTTTGGATATGAAAAGCAGTGGCGATGTACGGCTTTTTTCACGCCCGTTAAGTGATATTAACATTATTGGGGCAGGGCAACTACTCTACCAATAAAAAAAATCCTGTAACAGATCGGTTACAGGATGGGGTATATTAGTGAAAGAAAGATTACTTTTTCAGTTCTTTCTTCTTTTGATTGTAAAAGTTGGTTTTGTCGTTCATCCCTAACTCCATCGTAATGGTTACGAGGGTAGAAAGTGCGCTATCGTCTTTGTAGCCGTTTTTCTCCGCCGCCTTTTCAAAATAAGGCAATGCCTGCCGCATATAGTCCTTTTTCTTGGTGTCTAAGGCTTTGATTTTGGAGTCGGGGGCATCATCCGGCAGTTCTTGGAGCTGTTTGTTAGCTTCCACCGCGCGGTTGAAGATGATCGCACCCAAGTTATAGTTGGCTTCTTCGCGGTCAGGATTCTGTTTCAGAACGGCTTGATAGGCGGCAACTACTTTTTGGTAGGCGTTTTCCGTTTCGGGGTCATTGGGTTTGGTTTTAGCTAAAGCCTCAAACTTTTTCTCTAATAACGACGCATACACCAATAGTTTTTGCTGGTTGGTAGGGTCTTTTTGGATGGCATCGTAGAGGGCTTTTTCGCTTTCATCGGTATTACCCGAACTAACCTGTGCCTGAAGGCTCATCTCCTCTATGGCTTTATTGTCGGGGAATTTGGCTTTGGCTTCTTCGATCAGGGCTTTCACGTTGGCTTTATCCACCCGACCGGAGAGACCGATGGCATTGGCATACGCACCGGCTACCGAAGGATCGATGTTCTTTTTCTCTTCGGGTTTGAGTTGCGTACTTTTATACAGGCTGATACACTTTTTAAACTCGGCGAGTGCGGTACGGTCTAAGGCTTCGGGATTGCCCCCGTCAATGGACTGCTGATAGTACACCATGCCCTTCATAAATGAAATGATGATGGGGAACAGGTGATTAACGTTCACGTCTTTGATAACGGCTTCGGCACTGTTGGCGTACTGAATTTGGGTATTGTAGTCTTTCGTCTCTTGTCCCAAAGATTCTTGCAGTTTCACCACATAGATTTGTGCCATTTTTTCCCGAAAGACGATCAATTCTTTCTCGTAGGGTGCACCTTCGGGACTACTTTTCACGAAGTCCATTGACTTTTTGATGTCCTCAAAGGCATTGGGATACGTCTTTTGGAAGGTGGCTTTTTTCTCAGGCGTGGCTTTTTCCACCTGCTCATACAGTTTGAGCATGGATTTAGCATACAGCGCGTGTGCCTTCGCCAACTGCTTCGCATTGAGCAGTTCGGGTTTCTCAAAGGCTTTTTGCAATTCGGTGATGGCTTCTTGGAAAGAGTTTTCACTATAAGCCACACCGGCGGAGGTAACGCGGGCTACCTGTGCCGTTAACCCTGAAGTTAGTGAGAGCGAAACAAAAAAGAAACAGGCTAAAACCGGTATTCTTATCATGAGTTCAAAAGATAAATGGTTGCCTTATTCTATTCAAGAATAGCACCGTTTAAGGGATATTTACGCTTAAAATAGATTCAGCCCCCAAATTTATCATTTTTTGGCAAAACATCCAAGCCCGCTATCACCTTATTGTCAAAAATAAGACGGATAAAAGGTTTTTACTTCACAATTATAAACGATGCGTTGCATTCGCCTGAATCACATCCCAATCCACTTCGATAAAATCATTTCCGCCCGCTTGTTGCCACTGGCGGAATCGCGCCAAGCGAGCTACTAATTCAGCCTTAGCGTGCTGATTATCAGGAGGTTCGTCCGGCAGAAACTCCAATCGCACCCACTGCGCACCCATCACTTGTTTTAGATAGGTTAGTAGGTCAGTGTCTAAATCCGTTATACGAATAATCATAGGGTAAAGATCGGGCTTTTCATCCACAAAGTCAATTCAAAATTTACCGCCCCAGTTCCGTCAGCTCGCCTAAATCCGTTCTCAACACGAAAGAATAGGACGGCGCGCGGTAGTCATCATCCCATTCGGCATCGAATTCGGTTTCGGGAAAGTCGGTTTCGTCGTACTCTTCGTCAACGCTCATGGATTCGACCTCCTTACGGGTCAGGCGGTAAAAGTCCTGCGATTCATAATCCACGAGGAAGGCTTCCCGCAAATTGGGATTGTCCCCGAAGAAACGAATCAGCTGTCGGCGCATGTCGGCAAACTCATTTCGGCGGATCAGTTGCAGGATGATTACGGCTTTTTGTTTCCGCAGGTCAATGATGATGAGGTCTGCATCATCCGAAAGGGGTTCGGCATCATCAAAGCGGGCATAAGGCAGCACCTCATAGGTATTCATATCCAACTCATAAACTAAGTTATAGAGCAGGTTACGAAGCAGGCGTTGGTGATGCCACGAGGGTTTCTGAACGATAGGCGTTTTACTGCGCATAGCATTATTCTTCCGTTTAGTAGGGAAACATCAGGTTCGACTGTTATTTACAAAACCCTTGATTGTTTAGGTAAAATTGAGCCGAACCTCACGTTTAGAATGCTAAGTAACGAACTTTCTTTGTCCAAATCTCTTTTTTCAGCAATTTACAGCCCGAAAACCCTATTTACAGTCTATGCTTCACTCCGCGATCAGTGCCTACCGTAAGGAATATTCAGACCTTTTCCATATAGCAGGGAAAAAGGAAAGCATCATCCGCAGGGCTATGGAACGGCTTATTGCGGACTATGCCAAACCCAGAAATCTTATTCTTGCACCCGAATTAACCGTTGTTAATCGGTTGACGGGTAAAAGAAACATACCCGACGGTTCACTGATTGATAACTTACGCTTGGAGTACGGTTATTGGGAAGCCAAAGACCAATACGATGATTTGGATACCGAAATCAAAACCAAATTCGATTTAGGCTACCCATCGGATAACATCTTTTTTGAAGACGGTATCACGGGTGTGCTGTTTTTGGAAGGCAAAGAAGCCCTACGGCTGAATATCCAAGCAAGTGATGAAGATTTACATAAAATCCTACATACGTTCGTAAGCTATGAGCGCAAAGAAGTGTACGATTTTCGCCTTGCCGTCGAACGGTTTAAGGAAGAAATCCCCGAATTACTCCAAGAATTACGCAAATCCGTTCAACACGCTCACGAAATCAACACCCTTTTTCAAACCAAATATGAAAGCCTTTTAGAACTGTGCCGGCAGTCCATTCATCCCACCATTACCAAAGATGATGTGGACGAAATGATCTTGCAACACGTCCTTACCGAAGATATTTTTTCTAAAATCTTTGATGAAACCCAATTCCATGATGAAAATAACATTTCGCTTATCATGCGGGACGTGGAACGCTCTTTTCTCAAAGGGGAACAAAAACGCGAACTCATCGGCAGGGTAAAGGTCTTTTATGATTCGATCCAAACCCATGCGTCCCACGTGGCGAACCACCGTGATAAACAGTTGGTACTCAAAGGTGTGTATGAAGAATTTTACAAGGCTTACAATCCCAAAGCCGCCGACCGCTTAGGAGTCGTTTATACGCCGAATGAAATAGTACGTTTTATGGTCGAATCGGTAGAAAATTTGCTGAATACCCATTTTAAGAAAAATATTTGGTCTGCCGGCGTGGATATTTTAGACCCTGCCACCGGTACGGGGACGTTCATCTGTGATCTAATTGATTTTATCCCACACCACCACCTAAAACACAAATACGATAACGAAATCCACGCCAACGAATTAGCCTTACTACCCTATTACATCGCTAATCTTAACATCGAATACACCTACCGGCAAAAAATGGAAAAAATAGAAGGGGCGGGCGGTTATCGGGAGTTCAAAAACCTATGTTTTACCGATACCTTAGATAATACACACGGGTTGCGATACAAAGGCAAAGCCTTAGATATGTTTGCGTTCTCCGCCGAAAACAGCGAACGCATCAAACGCCAAAACGAACGCAAAATATCCGTCATCATCGGCAACCCGCCCTACAATGCCAACCAACAAAACGAAAACGATAACAACAAAAACCGCGTTTACACCGACGTAGATAAACGCATCAAAGATACTTACATCAAAAACAGTACGGCACAAAAGACTAAGCTGTATGATATGTACGTCCGTTTTATCCGTTGGGCAAGTGATCGCTTGGCAGACGAAGGGATTATCGCTTTTATTACCAACCGGAGTTATATTGACAGTCGGACGTTTGACGGTTTCCGAAAGGTCGTAACGGATGAATTTAACGAAATCTATATCATTGATACCCGTTCGGATGTGCGGATGAATCCTAAGATAGCGGGTATGACGCATAACGTTTTCGGTATTCAAACGGGTGTGGCAGTGATGTTTTTGGTGAAAAAGAAAAGTTCTCCCCCTAACGCTTTAACCACCCCTAACCCCTCCTTAAAAGGAGGGGAACTGCACAACGAATTCCCCCCCTTTCAAGGGGGGGATAGGGGGGGTAAAAAAGAAGGGGCGGGCAAAGAAGTAAGGGGGGGAGAAAAACCACCCTGCAAAATCTTCTACTACACCCTAACCGATGAACAACTCAAAGCCGAAAAATTGGAGTGGTTCAGTAGTACCAAGTTGGAAAACCTACCCTTCGACCGTATTTTCCCTGACCCTAAAAATAATTGGATTAACCTCACCAATAACGACTGGGATAGTTTGATACCCGTCTGTGATAAGGAAGTGAAAGGCGGTAAGGGTGGTAATGCCATCTTTGAGTTGTTTAGTTTGGGTGTGGTTACCGCAAGAGATGAATGGGTATATGATTTTGATGTGGAAAGTTTAACTTCAAAAGTAAAATACTTTTGTGAGTTATTTAATCAAGAAACGGAACGTTGGAAGACATCCGATAAATCCGTTCCGCTAAACGACTTTGTAAATCGTACTATTAAGTGGACGGAAGAATTAGAGCGATATATGGTTAAAGGGGTGAAATTATCGTTTGACAAAAGCCATTTAATAAGTTCTTCTTACAGACCCTTTGTTAAAATGAGTACCTATTTTACAAAGGTTATTACCCATAGAATCTATCAGAATGATAATATCTTTGGTGTTGAAGATAGGCACACAAATTTAGTAATAGGTTTTTCGGGGTTATCATCTAACAAGCCTTTTCAATGCTTTATTTTTGACCAAATATTTGGGCATGATACTTTAGAAAAGACCCAATGCCTACCCCTCTACCGTTACGAAAAAGACGGCAGTCGGGTGGAGAATGTGAGTGCATGGGCGGTGGGGCTGTTTCGGGAGCGGTATGGTATTTCTTCCCCTTTCAAGGGGGAGTTAGAAGGGGTTAAAAAAACCACCCCTAACCCCTCCTTAAAAGGAGGGGAACTGCAGGATGAAAACCGCACGCAAAAAGGAGGAGAACACGTCGCACAGTTTCCCCCCTTTCAAGGGGGGATTAAGGGGGGTGAAAAAGGGAATCGGGAAAATCTGCCCGGTGAAGTAAGTAACCTAAAACACTTAAAAGAAACCCGCAAAGAACTCCGCTCCAATGCCACGCCCGCCGAAGCCACCCTTTGGAAATCTTTGCAGAAAAATCAGTTACAAGGGCGTAAGTTTCGCAGGCAACACAGCATTGGTAACTATGTAGCGGATTTCTATTGTTCGGAGGAAAAGTTAGTCATCGAATTGGACGGCGCGGAACACTTCACTTCGCAAGGCAGTGAATATGATGCGGAACGCACCGAATTTATGAACCAGTACGGTGTTCGGGTACTCCGATTTGAGAATAAGGAAGTTTTCGAGTCGTTGGATGCCGTGCTGAAAGTCATTCAGGACGCATTTACCATTCAAAAAGAAGACATCTTTTACTACGTGTATGGCGTACTCCACTGTCCCGCCTACCGTACCAAGTATGAACAAAACCTAAAGCGGGACTTCCCGCGCATCCCCTTGTATGATGACTTTTGGCAGTGGACAACTTGGGGCAGGCAATTAGCCGACTTACATTTGAATTTTGAGACGGTAGAACCCTATCCCTTAATCCGCGTGGAAAAGGAAGTCAAACCGAAACAAGATAGCATCTTTGACGAAACCAAGCCCCTGCCAAAAAAGCCTGCGATTGCTAAACTCAAAGCCGACAAAGCAAAAGGGGAAATCATCATAGATAGCGAAACGACCTTAACGGGTATCCCTGCCGACGCATGGGAATACAATTTGGGCAACCGTTCTGCTTTGGAATGGATTTTAGACCAATACAAGGAATCCACGCCGTCCGACCCTACGATACGGGAAAAATTCAACACCTACCGTTTTGCCAACTATAAGGAAAAGGTGATAGACCTATTACAGCGCGTCTGTACCGTTAGCGTGGAAACGGTGAAGATCGTTAAGGAGATGCCACAATCGGCGGAATAGCTCTTATCTTTGCCTTTTAAGATTAACTACTTTTCCGATGAAAGCTCTCATCACCCTGATTATTGGATTGATTTTCTCTGTTTGTGCCGTCTTTTCCCAAAATGCGACGATAGACAGCCTTAAAAAGGTAATCGAAACTACGAAAGTGGATACAACAAAGGCAAAAAGCCTATGTTGGTTATGTCGCTATTTGGTCAAAGAAGGCGATCTAAAAAACGCCGGTCAAAAAGTAGAAGAAGGGCTTGCTTTAGCTGAAAAAACAATGGATAAAAAGGGAATAGCTTTCTGTATTGGTGCCAAAGTCAATATGTGCCTATATACAGGGGATTTCCCTCAAGCCTTAGTTTTAAGTCAAAAATGCCTTCAATTAAAGGAACAAATCGGCGAGCCTAAAGGGATTGCCATGGCTATTATGAATATCGGGGTGGCTTACGCATCTCAAGGAAATAGTGATGAAGCGATTACCTACTACCTTAAAGCTCTCAAGATGCAAGAAAAAATCGGGGCAAAAAAAGACATTGCGCTTACTTTGGGTAATATCGCTGGCACGTATTCACGACTAGGCAATAATGAAAAAACATTAGAATACAGTCTCAAGGCTTTTGAAGTGCTTAAACAATTAGGCGATAAGCGGTCCCTCTATTCAGCTTTTAATCTTTTAGGTTCGATTTATAAAAAAAAGGGTAACTATGTTTTAGCTTTGGAAAACTATCAAAAAGCCTTGCCTTTGTTACAGCAATATGCCGATAAAAACGGTGTGGGGCAATGCTATTCCAATTTAGCTTTCCTATATTTGAAATTCAACAACCCTAAACTTGCTAGGGAATATGCCCAAAAAGGCTATGAACTGACCTTAGAAAACAAGCATCTGGATTACATCAAAAATTCGTTAGAAATACTCTGCCAAACTGACTCTGCCGTCGGGGACTTCAAAGTCGCGTATGAGCATCACAAACTCTTTAAGCAATATGCGGATTCCCTTCGTAACGAAGATAAGGCGCAAGAATTCGGACGTTTAGAGTCTAAATTCCAATATGATAAAGAATTAGAACAACGTAGGAAACAGGAAGCCGAAAAAGAAATCCGTCGTCAACTGTATTACTATCTCTTCGGGGGTATTTTTACCTTAGTGTTGATGTTGACGGGATTTATCTACTACCGTTACCAATCGAAAAATAAAGCCAACCGCCAGCTCTCCGAAAAGAATAATCTCATTTCTGCTCAAAAAGTAGAAATCGAAAATGCCTACGAGGAACTGAACACGATCCTTGATCAGATACAAATGCAAAAAGTGATGATTGAAAATGCGAATGAGGAACTCAATGCTACCCTGGAGCAAGTCCAATCTCAAAAAGAGGAAATCCGACAGAAAAACGAAAAAATCGAGGATTCGCTCCATTACGCTTACCAAATACAGACGGCTATCCTGCCTGACCCCGCTTACCTATCCACCCTTCTCCCCAATCATTTCATCTTCTATCAACCGAAGGACATCGTCTCGGGCGACTTTTATTGGGTAACAGAGCGGGAAGACCTAATTTTCTTCTGCGTAGCGGACTGTACGGGGCATGGCGTACCCGGAGCGTTTATGTCGGTGGTCAGCAGTAACGCACTCCATTCTGCCGTGAATGAGCTGGGCTTAATTGAACCGGAGGCAATCCTCCACGAAGCCGACCGCAAGATTCGCCATACCCTCCATCAGGAGCAAGGCTCGGACTCAAAAGACGGCATGGACTTAGCCCTCTGTGTGTGGGATAGAAGGAATAGCAGTCTTCGATATGCCGGTGCAGGCAGACCCCTGTACCATTTTTCAAGTGATACGTTGACCGAAATCAAAGGCGATAAATTCCCCATTGGCGGAGGACAATATGAAAATAAAATCTTCACTTCCCACAACCTCACCTTACAAAAGGGGGATCGCTTGTACCTTTTTACCGATGGTATCACGGATCAGTTCGGGGGTACTACCAAGAAGAAATTTACACCCAAACGTTTACAGGAATTTATCATCCAACAACGATCACTGGGGATCGAGGAGCAGGGTATAGCCTACCGAAAAATGATGAAGGATTGGATGCAGAACCATGTTCAGTTGGATGATTTGACGTTGTTAGCAGTGGAGGTGCCTAAAATTTCTTAACTTTGCCTGATGTTTTATATCAGTTTTCTGCTGTTTTGCCTGATGGGCGTAAACACAATCGCCCAAAATGCGAAGATAGACAGCCTTAAAAAGGTCATTGCCACTACGAAAGTTGAATCTATGAAGGGGTTTACTCTTTGTTCGTTATGTCAAGAATATCAAACTTTAGGGGATATTGAAAAAGCCCTAACCTATGGGAATCAAGGCTTAGAAATATCAAAACGTATTAATAATCAGAAAGGACTTTATTACTGCCTTACCAATATTGCTTATTGTTACCTTTATCAGAGTAATTTTACCAAAGCGATTGACTATTTTCAAAGAAGTCTATCCATTCGAGAAGCTACGGGGAATGTGAAACTAATCTCAGATGGCTATAATGATATAGGGACAACATACTATATGCAAGGGCAATATTCAAATGCACTCAAATATTATCAAAAAAGCATGAGACAAATCGGTCGTATAAAGGATAAGAACAGTTATGCAAATTGTTTTCACAATATCGCCCTTGTTTATATTGAACAAGGTAATTATTCTTTGGCATTAGATTATTTATTTAAGAGTCAAAAGATTTTTAGAGCATTAAAAAATTATGTGCAAGAGTCTAATTGTATCAACAACATAGGTCTGGTGTATCTAAAACAAAATAACTACAAAAAAGCATCTGAGTATTTTCATAAGAGTTTAACTAATACAAATAATGGCATAAGTGAAACATCTTCAATTTACCTAAATTTAGCAAAATGCTACGTAGATAGTGATTATCAGCAAGCAATAGCATACTATAAAAAAAGTATTGATTTAGCTAAACAAATTGATAATCGGCAAATACAATGTATTGTATTGAGTAATTTAGGTGAGCTTTATCTCAAGAGAAAAGAATATTCTAAATCATTGGAATACATCCATGAAGGGTTAGTAATAGCAAATCAAATCCAAGATAGTCTATCAATAAGTTACTGTTTATCCAATATAGCCCATGTTAGATTACGATTAGGTGATTATGATTTAGCGCATTCAAATGCTTCTTTAAGTCAACAAATCGCAATCAAAATGGGAGATGTATTACAAATTATTAATAGCACTAAATTTTGTTACCAAGCCGACTCCGCTCTTGGCGACTGGAAAAGTGCTTTTGAACACCACAAACTTTACAAGCAGTATTCCGACTCGCTCCACAACGAGGATAAAGCCAAAGAATTTGGGCGTGTGGAATCCAAATACCAATTTGAGAAAGAAGCCGAAGAACAAAAGCGTAAAGAAACCGAAGCCAAACGCTTAGCCGAAATCGAAACCGAACGCAGGAATAACCTGCAATACCTTTCGATCTTCGGCGGGTTGATAGTCTTATTTGTTGTATTGGTGTTTATTGGGCGGTTTAGCATCCCCGTTCGGGTGTTGGATATAGCCCTATTTGCTACGCTATTGATACTCTTTGAGTTTCTATTGATCCTTTTTGACCCCATTTTAGACCGGTACACGGGTGGCATTCCGATTCAAAAGTTGGTCTTTAACTCCGTGATCGCATTGGGATTTGCGCCCTTGCATGGCTTTTTGGAAAAGAAATTGAGAAAAAGAATGGTGAAAGCGGAATAAATACGTTGAAGGTCGTTAAAGGGATGCCGGTAGATTAGCCTACCAACCCGATTTATGCACAGACCGATTCTATCTCAAATCTTTTGATTATCAGCCAAAATTAAGCTGAAGCGCACGTAAAATTCTGAAATTTGGTAAGCACTGCAATTTTTAATAAAGAAAGTCCCTGATTATCAGAGGCTTTTGGGGGCTTGATGTGGAGATGGAGGGAGTCGAACCTTATAATCTAATATAATAAATTTATAGGATAATGTAATGAAATATAATTGATTATCAAATATATTTTGCATCGGTAGAATGAAAAAATAACAAATACTAACAAGTAGAGATTAGTATAAATTATAATTTCGGGGGAACAATTCGGGGAACACTCTAATGAAGCCACGTTTTTATTTACCCAATAGAGGAACTACTTACGCAACCGTGATGTGCCGAATCAGAATCTTTGACGGAGCAGGGAAAAGTAGTGAATTTGAGTTTAGTCTTAATGAATCTATTAAGATAGCGGACTGGGATGCGAAGAAACAACGGATGAAAGGCAATTCCGATACCGCAAGGGTGGTAAATCATAAGATCAAAGATGTTTTAGAACGTTACGAACGGGCAACTGCAAAAGCATACTTTGACAAAACGGATATATTCAATACGCTAAAAGCCGAGTTCAAACCGAAACCCGAAACGCGGGTACTATCTCCTATCGAATACATTAACAAATTTATTGAGCGTAAAACGTCGGAGCTAACCGTTAGCAGTATCAAAACTTACCGTTCATCTTTGGGGAAGTTAGAACAATTTGCTTCTGAAAAGCAGATCACCCTAACATGGGATTCATTCAACACCGTTTTCTTTGACGAATTTAAGGTTTATCTTACTCAAAAGTTGGAATTGAATAACAATACCAATAAAAAGGTATTGGATACCCTCAAAACCCTACTAACTAACGCTAAAAGCGAAGGATTCAACCCCAATCCCGAATACGAAAAATATTCAACCAAACGACTGAAAACCCAAACGGATGAAATAGCTTTAACCTTCGACGAATTAAAAGCCTTAAAAGCATTTACGACCGATACTGTGAGGCTTCAAAAGGTTAGGGATATGTTTCTGTTTATGTGCCTGACGGGTCTTAGGGTATCTGACTTGCGGAACGTTTCGCGGGAAAAGATCAAAAACGATGTTTTGACTATCCGAGCGCAAAAGGATAAAGATTTGGTTTCGATACCCTTAGAAAAAGATGCACTTGCTTTATTAGAACGGTATAATTACAATATGCTTACCTATTCAGACCAAAAGCTAAATCAATACATCAAAGAAGTATGCCAATTAGTCGGCGGTTCATTCTTAGAAGATGAAACCGTTTCCACCGTGCGGGGAACGGAGATCATCACCGAAACGGTGAAACGATACGAACGGGTAACGAACCATACCGCCCGTCGGACGTTCGTAACCATTGCCTACGAATTAGGGATAGACTTAGATACCGTCTCCAAGTTGGTAGGACACTCCGACAGGGGATTAACCGGCTTATATAACAAAGTTCGACAAAGCCACATCATCGAAAAAGCTAAGGCAGGCTTCAAGGGCTTTGAATTGTAGGTAAATATGATTTATAATTCAATGATTATAAATAAATTAACTGTTTTATAACTGTTGAATTGTCGATCTTAAATATTGGAAAATAAACATTTATATATCAAATAAAAAACAGGGACTTAGCCCTGTTGTCTCGGCAATGCCGTACTTATCTCAATTCCACTGTGGTACGATTTTAATAACATTGATTGACAAAAGGTACACCTATTTACTTCAACCAAACACAAAGTTACATACACTTGCATACTATATAATTTCAATTAGCTATAAATTATTCTTTTTTAAGAAAAATCATTGATTTGAATAATAATTACCTTTATTTACATTAATTAATAGCCCTACCCCGTTTGTGAGCCTTACTTAGATAAGAATTCCATTTTTAACAAATCTCTTAACGAATAAATTTTTTTGAAGAAAGATTCATTAAAATTGCAGGTCATTATAAATGCTTAAACATGATTTGATAATTTTATGTTATTTGACAGTTCGGATTTGGTAATCTAAATTTGTGCCTACGGAAACTAAACGATATGAAAACCCCTCAAAATAAAAAAAGTACCAAAAGCGAATTAGCCTTTGATACTCAAACGATTAAAACTAAAAATCATATGGCACAATCGCCGAATAATCATCCAAGCCAACACGGTCGAGTGGAGCAAGCCGTTCCTGTGTACATTAAAACACTCCAAAACAATCTAAGGCATCAAAACGATACGATGATCTTGCGCTTTGAAAGCATCGAATCGCTATTAGAGCAAGTGCTAACCCATCTGCAAACGTTGCCCGAAACGATAATTGTTCCTACCGAAACCGCCCCTTCAACTTCCCCTGACGATTACCTGCGTACCAAAGAAGCCGTAGCCTTTTTAGGTATCGCCGAATCAACGTTTAACAAATACTTGTATGAAGGTAAGATCACCGCTTACAAGTTTGGTGCAAAGCTAAACAAATTCAAACGTTCTGACTTGATTGAGTTTCAACGTAACTTTTTACGTAAAGCCAACTAACCCGTTCACAAAAATTCCCCTATCAAGGAATAATTGATAGGGGACTAATAAAGAAATGTTATGACAAAAGTACAAACTTTTGCCGACAATACCCTCATACCATACTCCGAAATTTTACCGGCAAAATTCGTAGGGTTCTTAGACGAAATTCATACGGAAACGGAGTTTGATAAAAACTACTTATTTGCGTCCATGCTTTCAGCCTTTGCGGGTGCGATGCAAAAGAAGTTTGTAGTAAAAGCCAACACCTATAAGCAATTTCCGGCATTATATATTTGTTTGGTTGGAATTTCGGGGAAAGGAAAAACGCCAGCCCTCAAAGGGATTTACAAGGTCTTAGACGATCATAACAATAAACTTTGTGCTGAATATCAAAAGCAGAAAGCGCAAGTTGAAAAAGAGATTGCGGATGCAAAAAGCTCGAAACAAGATGCTAACTTTGAGTTACCCCGCAACCCGAAATTTATAGTCGGAGACGCAACGCCTGAAATACTTTATAGTCTTTTGCATTCCAATTTTGGGTATCAGACGCTTGTAATGAACGAATTGGCGGGTTTGTTGGATAACACAGATCGTTATAAATCAAACAGCGAACCGTTCTACTTAACTGCCTACGATCAAGCGAATTACTCCTACGACCGTAAAAGTGGGGATAGTTTCATTATTCGAGAAGCTACCCTAAACATCGCCGGAACGATCCAAACAGCATTACTAAGTAAGTTCAAAGAAAAGAATAGAGATACAAGTGGAATGTTGTATCGCTTTCTGTTTGTTTTTCCCGTATCGGATTTATTAGAAACGGATGCTCATTTAATCCCCAAAGATAATCGTAAAGACCCTTTTGCAGGGTGGAATGAATCGGTATCGCGTGTTTTGAATTTGCAATATCTATTCGATCAGTACGGCGAGATACAGCCCCGAAATGTTAACTTATCTAATGAAGCATCTGCATTGCTTACCGATTGGGTAAAGGATAATAAGACGGCAGTAAATGAGAAAATAGCAAATGATGAAAACGTCAACGCTCAAAGTGGTTTTGTATCTAAGTCATTATACACGGTCTTACGTATCGCTTTAATCTTAGAGACGATGTGTAACATAGATAACTTAGATCAATCCTTCACAATAAGCCGAGAAAGTGCTTTAGGAGCAATCAAAGCAACAGATGCCTTCACTGCTAACGGCTTATCGGCTTTTGACTACGCGCAGGGGAAAGACGCGGTTCGACCTAAAAGGGAAGTTAAATCTGAATCGCTATTAGATCATCTTGAAATAGGCACAACTTATGTTGTATCTGAATTACGTTCAACTTTAGAAGGGGAAGGAATGAAAAAATCTACATTCTACGATCTCTTACCTCACTTAGTAAAAGAAGGGTTCATTCAACGGAAACATGGTGAAATCACACGGATAAAATAGCACGCACTTGGAAAATGGAATTTGGAATTTCAACGGTAAAGGGGTATGCTTTTTGGAATTTCCAAATTTTTGAAGACGTAACCCGTTGATACTCTTAGCATTTCCAAATTCCATTTTCCAAACGCTATGTTTTTTCTCAAATCAATTTCCAAAACAGGCTACCCAAATTCCAAATCTCTTACCCGAATATGAGCTATTTTGACGTACCAACTAAACTCTATACTTCATTCGATCAATGCGTAGCAGAAACGACTTTAGCGAAGGTCTTAGACCGTATCACTCACCCGAAAAATGAAACACGGAAGTTGATAGATCACATCCGAAACGAAGGCGATTACGATAAACGAAAGGCTTTGAAGCAAAAGTTAGTAGCCTTTACCCCGTCGGTGGTGTGCGGAGAACTTCGGCGGAAAGAAGCCATCGTTAACTTTACGGGCTTTGCACATATTGACTTAGATGCGAAGGATAACGTAGGTATTTCGGTTAGTGAAATGAAACAACGTTTGATACAGTTAGACTATGTAGCCTTTATCAGCCTTTCAGCAAGCGGGAACGGTATCTTTGCTTTAGCCGGAATTTTTCCCGAAAAGTGGGATGATTCAATCGAAACGATCATCACCGACTTGGAACGCATCGGTTTAGTTGCCGACAAAGCCGTATTACGTAACCCCGTTTCTTTGCGATTCATCACTTACGACACCGACAGTTACATAAACGAAAGTGCAATCACATTAACGCCGAATCCACAAAAAACAAATCATACCAACGCAATTCAAAGTAAAGGATATTCCTTAGTTGATTTTAGTAGCGTAAAAAAAGTTGAACGCGCTTTATTAGAAATCGAATGCGAAAACATAGATATAACTGAAGGTTACGAAAATTGGCTACGTATCGGCTTTGCTTTGGCAGATGAGTTTGGCGAAAGTGGGCGCGGTTACTTTCACACCGTTAGCCGAAATCATCCGAATTACAAGCCATCCGAAACGGATAAGCAATACGATCACTGCCTTAACCATCAACCTATCGGGCAAAAGGTAACAATAGGCTATTTCTTTCATCTTTGCAAAAAACACGGGGTAGGAATTTCAATCGGAACGGCAAACCGACAATCGGCAACTATCCCAAAAAGGGATTATAGCAAATATGAAAAGTATTTCGCTATGTCCGATACAGACCAAACACCGAAAGAAACGCCCCTGCCGTATGATGATGCTACACCAATACCGATAACCATTCCCGAAAGGGTCAAACAAAGCTACCTAAGTGAAGCCGACAGATGCCAAGTTTTAGCCCAATGGCTCTACGAAATAGACTCCAAACAAACACCCATAAGCGAACCCGTCTTTTATTCTTTCGAGCATCTGATTTACGCCACCATCCGCCCTAATCATCCCCAACGCTTTGATGAAAACGGATTGATACCCAAACGTCAAAAGGAACTTAGGAAAAAGGGATTATACGCTACTGATTTCCGTTATTTCGACTTTGAGACACTCCTAAAAGCCTTCGGGTTAAAGGATGCTTTAGCACACGCGGAACATCAAACGAAAATTTATCAATATGAAAAGTTTGTACTGTACCCCTCGTATCTTGAATTTGTCAACGGACTAACCCAACAAAATGCCTAACTTTACCCTATGGACACCTTTAATCGAAACGACCGCTTACCGCACTTGGAACGCATCTTGTTTCAATTAGCCGAAGGCAAGATCACCGATAGGAAAACCCGCACAGAATACGACAAAGACGGCGAAATAATGAAAATTACCATCACCGTAACGGAACGACTACCGGATCATCAGTTGGTTTTGTTTCTGCTTTCCAAGTTAGACCCCTTCTACTCCAAAGAAGGGGGGAACGATGATATAGCATACATTTATGAAGCCGAATAAGCGAAAACGGGTTCAAAATAAAGCCGACTGATTCACATCCTTAAGGGGTAAGATCAAATCGGAATGGTCATAACGGACGTTACCCACTTTGTCGGAGACACGGTAAAAGCTGAAATGACGTTTTACGGGTGGCGAAAAAAAGGACTGCAATACGTCCAAGTCGGCGGACGGCTGTAACCATTCCTGTTCCTGCTCCGGTGTGAGGATGACGGGCATTCGGTTGTGAATGACGCTAAGGGTGGGGATGGCTTCACTGGTTAACAAGGCAAGGACAACGGCAAACTTTATCAGAAATAGATCATTCAGATAAAGTTTATAGGCGTGTTAAATATGCCGAAAGTGCAAAATATTCGGATGTAGAAGGGTGGAGTTCGGACTTTGCTAAAGAATTTCCACTCTCAAATTGTTCGGTTCACTTAGATAGTTTGTGTGCCAGTCCTAATGATGTTTTATTGATATTTCCAACTATCGACAACCCTGATTTGAAGGGATTTTACCATGAAGCTATAGCAGTCGCTTATGTTAGAGACATAAGAGCTATATCTGTAATAAATCTGAATGATGAAAAAACAACTATAAAGTATGAGATTCGACATACTCCATACCCATGTATGTACCCCCATAGCGAAATAATGGCTATAAAAAATGGAAATGAGGTCGGACGATCAAAAATTCCTAACGGAATGAAAGATCAAATTAGACAGGAAATGTCTTATATATTCAAACCATTACGTGAGGTTCGGCTAAAATTTGCCTGATAATCAGGCTTTTCCCCTTATAAGATGGGAAACCGAACCGCGTAGAGACAAGGCATGCCTTGTCTCTACTACCGGACGCAAAGCCCATGGAAGATTCAGGGGAGGTTAAAAGTGTTGATAATCAAGGAATTTGCGATGGAAACAGCCAAACCTCACGTAACCATTATAGTTTTATTTAAATATTTTGCTTCACACTTCGGGCGAAAGCATGATAGGGGCAGGCATCTTGGATAAAGATTTGCTCATCGTTGATAGTTCATTAAAACCCGAAAATAAGGATATTGTCGTGGCAATGGTGGATGGTGAATTTGTGGTAAAGCGGTTGTATCTCAAAGATGGTAAAGTTTGGCTTTGCTCCGAAAACCGCGAATACAAGCCGATAAGGTTATCGTCTCATATTGATTTCGGGATATTCGGGGTTGTTACAAATGCGATTCATCCGTTACGGTAGGCACTATTTTGGCTTAACGTTTTGGGCTATTGGCTCTAAGGATTTAGGTTTCATTTTTTGCAGAAATGTATGGGTAGAATTTCATCTAATCTGGTCATATTGGAGCGGTTGCCGAAATTAAGGCTTTCGACCATAGTAGCACAATATCAACCGAACACCTATCTAAAAGGCAAGGTAGGTAATTTTGAGGTTTTGCTATCATTCGGACTAACCGATGGTAAGATTGTATTCCTATTCAAAGAAGGTAAGCATCAAACGATAGAATTGGTATCCGTCCCTTCCAATTTAGGTAAAGGAATACGTTGGTATTTCGTTTGTCCCGTTACGGGTAAGCGGGCTACTTACTTGTATTTGCACAAAGGCATCTTCATCCACCGAACGGGGATTGATAAGGCATTCTACCGAAAGCAAACGGAAAGCCAAACTTCACGGACGTCTCGGATGATATTTGATACCTTTGACCAAATGAAAAAGGAAACTGACCCCGAACGTTTCGAGCGTATCGCTGAACGCCACGACCGTTACGCTGAAAAACTCAAAAGCCGGTATGAAGATAAATTTAT